>Ga0209124_10000636_pt1 | contig 17072 bp, 17 predicted proteins | sample BarGraIncu01122A_FD_184502 | JGI IMG/M metagenome (GOLD analysis project Ga0209124, IMG submission 184502) | Arctic peat soil microbial communities from Barrow, Alaska - Barrow Graham LP Incubations 011-22A (SPAdes) (version 2) | ecosystem: Environmental > Terrestrial > Soil > Wetlands > Peat...
TTGTACTGCCTGTATAATTCTGATCCTGAAATTATTTCAGCTTATTCTAGTCAAACAGTAAATATAACGGCACAAGATAAATGGTGTATGCTTAATAACCCAATTGGGCATGTTTATATCATTCCCGCTGGTACGAAGGCAACAAAAGCTATTAGGGATATATTAATTTTACCAGAAGTAGGAGATATGAAGGAACCCATTTTAGAAAATTTAGATGATATTCTTCCATTTGATTTTAGATTCTCAGAGAGTTCTACCTATGGAGATATATTAAGATCTCTTGCTAATCTTTTTAGTAGAGAAGCTTATTATGACGTAACTGGACACTTTGTTTTAAAGAGTTTTATTACACAGGACACTAGTGAGCAAATTTATGAATTTGTTGAAGGCTCACCGAATTACATGGGAGCAACTATACAAAAGAAATATAGCAATGTTTTTAACCACTATTACTGTACTGGATCGTCTATGAATTCTGGGACTACATATATTGGTGAAGCAAAGAATGAAGACCTCACAAGTAATACGTGTATACAAAGAATCGGAGATAAAGTTGCTCCCATAATTACTAACGCAAAATTAACTTCAAATAGTTTATGTGTTCAGAATGCAAATATGGAACTTTTATTAAGTAAGAGATTGCAAGAAACTATATCAATAAATTGCGTGACATTATTCCATATAAATGCGGTTAATAAAGCGGTTGCTGTGAGTGATTCATTCATAAATCTTAAACGAAAGCGCTTTATAATACAACAAATGTCTATTCAACTTGATGCTAAATCCGCTATGACAATCACCGGTTTCTTATTCAATGACAATACAGATTTTGAAGATAGATTGACAATGACAAATGAATCTACTTAATAAAGAAGGTGAAAGAATTAATGAATCAACAAGAAGCAAATTTAAAAGCACAAAATAAATTAATAACCTTGATAACAAAAATAGTCATGGATGTTAATAAAAAAAATACAGACAAGCCTAGATTTTTCTATTGCACAGTTAAGCAAGTTATAAGTGATGCATATGCAGATTTAGAATGGATACAGGGAGATCGGTCTGTAATATTATCTCGTATAGCAAATAAATCAGGTGTAATTTTAAATATAGGGGATAAAGTTGTTGTAATTGCTTCACATGGAGATTTATCAGATTTATATATAAGCACGAGTCAATCACCTACTACATTTATGGACGCTTCTCACATCATAGGAACACTCACAATTGGAGGAGCAAATAACACTTCTGGATTAATACAAATTATGGACGAAGATCCTAATAATCCAGCTATGGAAATATTTGGTCATTCAATAGATTTCTTTGACTTTCTACAAACTAAACAACAAATAGGATCTATTATTACAGACAGAGACGTTGACCTGCTAGGTAATAAAACTGGTAGTCCTAGTTTATCTATGATAGCTGAACAAGGCTGTAGCGTTGTATTAGGACTCAAAAACACTGATGGTACGACTAGTCTTGATGGATTAGTAATAAATAATAATGCTTATAATTCAACTAGAAATATGAATGTAAATCTACCTACAAACTTTTATCCTGGGGATGTAAATAATGCTGGACTTGAAATTACTCCTACCGGGACAAATATATTTGGTGAGACACATCATGAAAATTATAATGTATTAGGAGTTAACACATTAACTTGTGGAAATCTCAATGTTACTGGAACAAAAAATTGTGTGCAAACTACTAAAAGTTTTGGGGATAGATTATTTAATGCAATGGAATATGGAGATGTGCGTTTAGGAGATCATGGCTTCGGAAATATAATAAACGGAAGATGTGTGATAGCAATAAGTCCAATAATGCTACAAAGTGTAAATACAAGTATAGATTATGAGGTTAGATATGATTTTGATGAAGATTGTCATTTTAAACTTATAAGGACTCCTTTGTATTTTGTTTTAATAGCGGATAAGGATATTGGATTTTCATGGTCAATTATGGCACAGAGACGTGGATTTGAAAATGTGAAATTAGAATACTCTAATGGATTAAAAAATCATCTGATACAACCGAATAAACGAAATGTGTTGTTAGATTATTTAGGAACTAAAAGTTTAAATGTATTGAATAAAAGCAAGTAAAAGGAGGAATTAGAGTGATTCAACTTATAGGATATACTTCTGTAATAGAAAATAGTTCACGTACAATAACATATGCTTATAATGTTATCAATGATTTAAGAGAAGTAACAAAATTTAATGTAGTAGAAAGCCTTGTATTATTACCTACAGATATAGATGCAATTGCTGGTGATGATGCTATGTTAAAATTTCTAAATACAAGACTTAATCCAGTGATGCCCGTAGTTTTAGGAAGTATAACAATTAATTATCAAGTGGATGGTGTTAATTTAGAAGCTGCTACAGTTCTAAGCAATCTTCCTTTGGCAACTTATGGTAATGTAGCTAAAGATTTTACTGGATATACTTTGGTTGGGGATAAAATACAATCCACTATTTTGACTGCTAGTAATTTAAATGTGATAGTCAATTTTTTATATACGAAAGATGTAGTACAATAAAATATTCATTTTAAAACAGAAAAATTCTAATGACGAAAACATTTATCAAACTGATATGTGTTTATTTTAATATAATGGAGGTAAATATCAATGGCTAATCTAGGTGATAAGATTTACGTCAAAGGGAATGTGGGAATAATTGCAGGTATAGATACAATTGCGTATCTGATTGAATATTATATCAACACTCCTGATGGGAATGATAAATTTATAAGACAATGGTACGCAAATGAAGTAGTTCTAAATTACTTTGAAACTAATATAGAGAGAGACGCTTATTTTATCACCAATCCGACTCTGTTAATAGAAGAAGCCTTAATATTTGTTAATACTCTAGGAGCTTATAAATATACAAACTCTGAGTGGATTACAGTTAGTGACCACTCTGTAGGTACAATTATTGTAGAAGATGGAATATCTGAAATATTAGATGCAAGAAATTCTGATATATATGTAGAGAAGTTTGCAAGTGTAGACGGAAGATTTGAAAATTTAGAAGAGATAGTACAAGCTAAAACGGATAATATAGAATTTAATACTTTTAAAGATTCTACAGTTGCAGTATTGGCAAATAACACGCAACAACTCAATGATAATACACAAAGTATAATAGGGTTATCAAGTGACACTCCAAAAGGTATATATGCAACATTTGTAGCTTTACAAACTGCATATCCTGCGGGAACTACTGGGAAATTTATAGTAGGAGAACTTACAGCAGAAAAACATTGGTATGTTTGGCTTAATGCTCAATGGACAGATGGTGGAGTATATCAAGGCATAGGAATAGCAAATAATTCTATCAAAAGTGAATCTTTAGAAGATTATTTATATAATAATCAGATACAAATACTAAAAAATATAGCATCGTCTACAAATACTACAGATATAGATACAAAAGCGTTAACCACTTATACTCAATTTATAAGCTCAAAAGCGTTTATAACAAGGATTATAGAGTCTCCTGCTACGGTAGACGGAGTTGTAAAACTTCATGGAAAATTTGATACTGCGGTAACTATTAAAGTTTATATTCTTGAAAAAAATGTTGGAACTAATCAATTTAGACTAGTAAAATCACAAAGTATAAGTGTAGCTATAGGAGAAAATCATATAGATACAAATTTAATTATCCAAGCAGGGCAATATGTAGGTATATACTCATATTCTGCTCTATATTTTGGGTATATTACTAAAAATACTTATGCTTATAGTGGGGAAATAGGTAGTGCTTATCAAGATACAACATTAAGCACTACCTTTGATTTTGCGTATTATTATACTGTTAGTAAATCAAGTAAAATAGATGACATAAATAAATATATTTTACATCAGCAAATATCTAAAACAGTTATGAAAATGTTAAATGGAAACGTTGTAAAAATTGTATGCTTTGGTGACAGTATAACATGGGGGCAAGCAAGTTCTGGTCAAGTTGCAATCCCGTATCCAGTAAGGCTACAAGAATATCTTAGAAGTGTTTTTAATAACAACAATATTACGGTAGTAAATGCAGGCGTATCAGGGAATAGTTCAACTATGGGGCTAGCGAGATATTCAGCAGATGTAGTATCTAAAAATCCCGATTGTGTGATTGTAATGTTTGGCATAAATGATGCTAAAGACAATGCCCCAATAGATTATGTAACTTATACAAGCAACATAGATTCGATGCTAACTCAATCTATTAAAAATGGATATGATGTTGTAGTAACTAATTTAACACCTACCTTTTACTCGGATAATGCAAGTAGACCTCTCTGGAATGATGACACTAATAGACGCATACAAAAGTATGGTGATATATGCAAAGAATTAGCAGATAAGTATAATTTATGTTTTATTGATGTATATAATGCGGTTTATGATTTATTAAAAACAAAACAAGTAAAAATAAGTGATATTTATTTGGGGGATTTTTTACATCTCTTGCCAATAGGATATGATTTACTTGCAAGTATGATTTCCTCTTATGCGTTTGACTCGCTTTCATTGGTTGGTGATTCTGCAAAAGATAATATACTCATACCTTGCTCTAATTCACAATATGTAAGGACAGATGTACCCTCTAATTCTACCGCTTATAGCTATCAAGATGCATATTTTTACTTTGGTATAAAAGCAGATGGAACAACAGGAACATATGTAAGGTTTAGTTTCTACAATATGAAAAAGGATGCAAAATTATATTTGGTGTCACCAAAAGACAACAACGGTGGAGTTGCTACATTTACTGTAAACGGTGCTAGTGTTGTTGTAGATTTTAACCAAAGTGGTGTAACAATAGATAATTTAATATTATTATCAGAAAACTTAAAACTTGGTTATAATTTCATAGAACTTTTAAACACTAATATTGTTAGTGGCAGTGCTTATTTTTCACAATTCAAAATTGTAAATAATAATGTTAATTTAACTACAAAATTTAAAAGAGCAATTGCCTATAAAACTTATAAAAAAGTTTTTGAAGGAAAGGTAGAATTTGAAAATGATGTAGTAGCATCACAAAACTATATGTTATTTACAAATAAGATTATAGATAGAATTATAGGTAAAACTTTAAAAATAAAAATAAATGGTATTTTGAATACAGGGCATGGAGTATCTTGGTTAGCACAAAAAAATAATACGCTTGAAGGTGTAGTTAATGGATATACTTTACTTGTTAATGGCTCAACTAATATATTAAATTTATATACATGGGATGCTTCAAACAATCCAGTATTACTAGCTTCGTCAGTATCATCAATAACCCCAACCAATGTTAATGATTTTGAAATAATTCAAAGTGATTCTAATATAATCGTAAATCTTAATGGTGTAGAAGTTGTTAATATAGCTCACACCACGAAATATGTTACTGGTTATTTTGGGTTATATCATGGTTCACTTGCGACGGTTAATAAATCATTGTTAAATGACATTTCATATTCAGTTTATTAGTTACTTTGTCATAGAAATATGTCGTAATAACTACAAAATCAAATAATAAGATATAGGCACTCAAGAAGGTGTCTTTTTCTTATACCCAAAACAACACAATAAAAAAGGAGGCAAAAGTATGATTCTTAATGGAATGGTATACGCAAATGGGAACGTGGGAATTGTTAGAGACGGTACTTTCTCTGGGGATTATCTAGTTGAATATGCAACAATAATCAATGGAGTTACAAAATCAATGAAACAGTGGTACAACGGTTCAGTAGTCTATGATTACTTTATTTCTACATCAGAAAGAGATTCGTATTATACTGCTCATCCAACATCATTAATAGCAAATATGATTTGTTATGTGAAAGATGTTGGGGAATTACAATATGTAAGTTCTGCTTGGATAATTATAACAGTGGTTATTCCTACGACAGATGATTTAGATATATTTGACATATTAGGAGAACGATTTGCAGGAACATTTACAAATGAAATTAATAACATGAGCATATTGTTAAATGATGTAAATTCTGTAGAAACAGCGGTATTTGTCGCAGAAGCAAATGGAGTTACGAATGTGGATTTTTCTTCAGTTGTAGGCCTTAATTTATCAACGGCAAATTACAGTTTGTTTTTTAAAGGTTTGAGATTCACTTCTAGCCAATATGTAATTAATGCAAATTTACACAGTATAGACCTCATCGGATGGAGTCTTAAAATTGGGGATGTAGTAACTTTAGAGTATGCTACAAAAAATTAGACAATTAAATAATAATATTACAAAAGGAAGTTACAAATGAATAAAAATATGACAATAAATAAATTTAGGGAGGAATGTAATGGCTGGATTTGAATTAGCGGAAGATGTAGATGCCTTAAAAATCAGTATGACAAGTATTATAAATGAGGTGGATATTTCAAAGGGAGCAGAAATAGATTTGCCAACTAGACTAGATAAAGCCGATGATGATTTGGCTACATTTAAAGAGAATACAGCAACATCATTTACATTAGTTTCGTCGGAATTGGAAAATAATTTGACACAAATTTCAAATATAAAAGCAAAACAAATTAATAATACCCTAAATACTTTTGGTACGTACGCAACTGCTACGGTTTCGAGTTTAATAGCAAATGGTGCAGGTAATAATTTACCACAAGTACTAGGAATTACTCTAGATGGCGATTCAGGTTTAGCATTATATCCCGATAGAGATAGTGTTGTTAGTTATAGAGCTAACCAATCACATAAGCCTTTGGTAGATTCTACTAGCGTTACTTATACAGTTAATTCAGTTATTTGTTCATTAGCATTAGATTTGTCCCAAGTGTTAATAGGTATGATAATTGATACCCATCACACACCAAAATATTCAGGAATAATAACTGCTATAAATGGGAATATAATTACCGTAAATAATTGGTATCAAATAGGGAATACTGCAAAAGGTCAAATACCCCCGAATACATTCGGTATTATGATTAATCCAGTTACAAAAATATGGGGTGATAACGTAGACCTATTCTTAAATGTTGGCGACCCAGAAATACCATGTTCTATGGTTGAATATGATTTAATAAATAACCAATCAACTGCCTCTAATAAAAATGGTATTGATATGATGTCAATGGGTAATATTGGCGGTGATGCGGGATTTATGACAAGAAATTCTCAACCATCTAATTTATGGAATATGGGATTTTTCGATAATGGAAGTAAAGCATCCTTTGTGGGGGGGAGTGCTATTACTACAGACCAACTCTTACAAAATACTGTTACTGGTTTTAGTATTTCCAACGATGGAAAAGTTAATAGAGAAAAGCACCCATATAACCATAGTGGACTAACAACATTAATCAATCCCGAAGCATCTCCAGTATTTTTATTAGTTAGTGGCACAACTTGTACAATAAGACCTGCAAGTGAATGTCCATGTGATATTGTTAGAATATTTAATGTTACTCCCGGATCACCAGTGCTTATTACTGGTACATTTATAAACCCAACTCAATCGGGAAGTATTACAATACCGCCTAATTCAATGACTACACTTTTTAGTGATGGAGCTAACTGGTATCATAGTTAGATTAAATAACTAGACTAAACTACAATATTAGAATAACTAAATAATATAACTAATAAAATCTATATTTGATAAGACATTTATCTTAATTGGTAAGTGTCTTTTTATTATGTCCAAAAATAAGGAGGATTGATTCATGGCTAAAAAATTGAAAGACGTAACCCGGGAAATGTATCAACTATGTAATGAATATAATAGGCAAATAATTGAAGAATTTATTGATAGCAGTGATGAATTATCTCCACAGACTAAGCCACAATATTTTTCATCATTACGGATATGGATAAATTATATTAGATTATTTTGTAACAATATACCAATATATGAAATTCAAAGTATAGATTATAAAAAGTATCAGAGTTGGTTGTTTAATAATGGACTAGGTGAAAGTGCTATAAGATTTAAAAGAGCTTCTGTAAGTACCTTGAATAATTACATCATGCTTTATTATCAAAAGGAATATCCTACTTTTAGAAACTTTGTCAACAAAGGAATTAAAGTCCCAAGTCTAGGTGAAGTGAATAAGAAGGAACCTTTGACTCCTGCTGAATATGGATTGCTATGTGATAAATTAGAAGAACTTGAAGAATGGGAAAAACTTGCATATTTAAAGTTTACATACTCTACAGGATGTAGGCGTACAGAAAGTTCCCTATTGCTTAAAGAAGTAGTGACCTATATCCCTAAGAAAGTAATGGTAAAAGTTAAGGATGAAGATGGCAAAGAGACTAAAATAGAATCCTCTTCATATAGAACCCATGATATTCGATGCAAAGGTAAAGGTTCTTTAGGTAAAGTTAGAAGACTACAATTCTCAGAAGAAGCTATGGAATCCTTAAAGATATGGTTAGAATTTCGTGGAGAAGATAATTGTCCATACATGTTTGTTATTAAAGATAAAAATGGAGTACATGGAAGACCTCCAGAAAACTTTAATTATTGGTGTAAGAAATTATTTACAGTAATAGTTGGAAGACGAGTACATCCACATTTATTTCGTGAGAGTCGTGCCACAAATCTTGTATTGCATTCAGGTAAAACTTTGGAGACTGCTCAGAAGCTTTTGGGACACCAAAGTGTGGAAACTACTAAAATTTATGTAATAAGAGAAGACACTGATGATGCAGATGATGCTTTTGTAGATTAGTTTCAAACTATAATAAAAAAGTAGAAGGACTGATATGGAATCGTCACCTTCTACTACTCCACAATGGGAGCTTACTCTAAATTATAAACTTCCTTGTACTTTAAATCAAGCTATTTTATAAAAATAAATAATCGAATATAAGGAGGATTATAAAATCATGTCAGAAGGAATTGATAAAGAGATGTGTGATATAAAAATGTGCACCTTAAAAGACATCCTTGTTAATCAAGAGAGTAAATTTGAAAATCATGAAGTGAGGATTAAGTCTCTTGAGGCATATAATATTCAAGCTAAAATTGATTCGGCTATATTAAAGCAAAATCAAGCAGAACAAAAGGCTTTGACATTAGAATTAGACTCTAAGCAAAGAGAAAAGAATGAGAAAGAGTTTCTAAAAATTGATCGACAGTTTGAAAAAAACGAAATCAATACAGAAAAGAAATTTGATAAACAAGCCGCCCTAAATAAAGGACAATTCGACTTTCAAAACACTATGCTTACTAAATTAATAGAAGGTCAGAATATTACAAAAACTGCTAAAATTGAAATTACGAAAGGTAAGTTATTATTCATCATAGCTTTACTAGGAGTGATTCAAGTTTTAGTTCAGAAGTTTTTATAACAATTCAATAATAATATTCTAGGAGGATAAGAAATGATTAAAAAAGTAGTAGTCAGGGGAGGACATAATTTTCAAACTGCTGGCGCAAGCGGAATTATTGATGAAACAACAGAAGATCGTAAAGTAAAAAGTTCAGTAATCAAATATTTAAAACTAGGTGGATGTACGGTAATAGATGGTACTCCAGGAAATTGTTCAGAGAATGCTGATTTAAATTTTGGAACTAACACAGCTAACAATAATCATGCTGATTTATTTTTACCAATCCATTTTAATAAATGCTATAACTCTTACAATGGAAAAATCGGTAGTGAAGTCTGGTTAAATCCAAATAACTCAACATCAGTAGCTGTTGGCAAAAGGATAATGAGCAAACTTGTCGGATTAGGGTTTAAAGACAGAGGACTTAAGGACGGAATCAACGGGGAGCACCTGCATGATATAAAAGCTTCTAATATGCCTAGCGTACTTATAGAGGTTTGTTTTGTAGAAGCCACTGAAGATGTAGCTTTATATAAGAAAATTGGATTTGATGTTGTTGGCAAGGCGATTGCCGAAGGTATATTAGATAAAAAAATAGGCACAAGCACTAATGTAACTCCAGCTTCAACTGAAACATATACAGTTCGTTTATCTTATAACAACAAAAAATCTCAGCTTATATCTACATCAGATTTATATGAAGCAAAAGATAAAGCGAACTCCCATCCTTCGTATTCAGTTTACAATTCAAAAGGTCAAAATGTTTATATGTTAAAAGGTTCTCCAATTCCTGAAACGTATAGGATTCGTCTTGCATGGAATGATGAAAAATCACAAATCGGTGAAATATATACCGATTATTATCAAGCTAAAGATTTTGCAAATTTACACGTTGGATACAATGTTTATGATTCTAAAGGTAAGAATTTATATACACTTGCAGTAGTAAAACCAGTTGTTCCAAATACAGATATAATTTATCGTGTTGTAGCTGGTAGTTTTAAAGATGAATCCGGTGCAGATGAGCAGATAGTAAAATTAGCAAAATTAGGAATCGAAAGTTTTAAGACAATTAAATAATAATATTCTAGGAGGAATGTATAAAAATGGATAATCAATTAGTACAACAATTAACTCAGGTGGCTTTATCAGCTTTAGGATTAGTAGGGACTTATGCCCTTGCTAAACTCTCTATGTATTTAGATGAAAAGAAGAAAGCAGTAGTTGCTGTAAAGGGATCTGACACGTACAACCACGCTTTAGAAGTAGCAAAAGGATTCTATTTATTGCTTGAAGAAGAATTTAAAGGAATAGAGAAAGCTGGTGCAGATAAGAAAGATAAAATGGAAGTAGAACTGTTAAAGTTGTTCCCTTTTATTCCTAAAACTGAATTAGATGGAATCAATAAAGTAGTATGGAATCAACTTAATGATAAAATAATTACACCTCTACTAACAGAAGTAGAAGATACTCCTACTTCTAAAACAACTACTATTCCAGCAGAGGTTAAACCTACTATTCCTGATGCCGTAGTCGTTCCTGAGACAGTCGTAGAGCCAGTTATAACATCTGAGACTATAATTACTCCTACAGAAAAAGAAGTTGCTGTAGAAGCTCCTATAGAAGCTAAATCAGACGTGATATTAGGTGTAATTCCAACTCCTGAAGAAGTTAAACCAGCAGAAGTAAAAGTAGATACAAATGAAGAAATTTTAGCGAAGATTCAAGCCCTATTAACAAAATAAAATATCTTTTTTAAAAGGGATAAGTTTAATTACTTGTCTCTTTTTCTATATAAAAAACTAATGAAAACAAGTAATACATATGCAAATGAGAGATGAAAAGGGGATTTACTATCCACACCTTTATAATTCAACAATAATATTTAGGAGGAATTAATTATGGCAATAGCAGTTAGTAAAAAATTACAAAATGCACAAACAACAGTTTCAAGAGGTGAATGGATTGATGTTACAGATGCAGACAAACTAGTGATACATGTATTTGGAACATCAACAGCCTTTACAGTAGATTTTGAAGGTTCTTTAGATAGCAACGAACATCATTATCCAATCGGAGGAATTAACCAAAAAGATCAGTCTACATTAGCATCGAGTGTTTCTGTAGATATGATAGGGCAGGCGTGGGAATTTGATGTTTCTGCATTAGCTACTTTTACGGCAAATTTATCATTAGTCTCAAATGGAAATATTTCTGTGGTGGCAAATATACCAAGATAGGAAGGAGGTAATTACTATGAATTTTCAAGAAAAGGTTACAAGAGCAAAGGCAATGCAAGGTGGTGGAGGTGGAATTCCTGCTGCTAACTCTATAACAGATATTCAATTAAAAGATACGGGGATTAAAGCTGTCGTGTCTTCTCATACTGAACAATTGGCAAATAATACGCAACAACTTGGGTTAAAAACAGATAAAACATATAGTGATGCACAGTTAGCGTTAAAAGCAAAACAAGCCGATTTAGAAGCTACTAACTCTAACGTATCAGCCTCTAATTTAAGAATAGATAATTTAGTTATACCATTAAGTGCAACGAATACTAACATAGAGGTAACGGATGCACACGTTTCAGCAGTTAAAAATAAAACATTCACAAGTATGAAAAACAGACTTGAAGAAATAGAAAGTACAACCCATTTTCCAGCAGTTAATATTTTAAGTAATGGTGATTTTAGCAATGGGATGACCAACTGGTCACCTAACTCTGGAACAGGCACAGTGGCTAACAATGAGTTTACGCTCACAATTAATACTGCCTCTTCAAACGCAAGAATATTTCAAACAATTACTGCTATAATTGGACATAAATATTATATGTCTGCTAACGTAAAATATAGTCGTGCAGGTGTACCTGTATATATGTTAGTGGGGGGATTTTCCACACCGCTTATTACAAGTATAGCCAATGTATATACAAAACACTCTGCCATTGGAACTGTTACAACCACAGGCTCATTTAGTATATATGCACCTAAAGAATTAGTGTCAGTAGTTGGGGACGTTGCAACTTTTAAATATATATCTATGATTGACTTAACCTCTATTTATGGTGTTGGAAACGAGCCATCAATAACAGACTTTGAAGCAATATTATCTAGATTACCTAACAGTTGGTTTGCTGATTCTGCAAGTATTTTTAATACAAAAGATATTAATTCTCTTATAATTGAATCTTATAAAAAATACGTTCCACCTATGGCTAATGCAGTTCCGAGTTTAGCTTTAACAACGTCAATGTATAAAGGTAAATCCGTTACGGAAGATAAAGTAACATTTATTTCTAAATCTATTAATTTATTTGATAAAAGCAATATAACAAATGGCTTTTATATTGATTCAGGGACTGGTGTTTTGATTGCAAATGCTTCATTTTGGGTGAGTGATTATATTGAAGTAAAAACATTGCTACCATATACCCTACGTTACAAAAACCAAATGGCAATTTTTACAAATGATAAAAAATACATTGCAGGAATTAATGGTTATAGCCAAGACACAACAGTAACATCAACCCCACTCACTATTACTACAGATGCAAATACACAATATGCTAGAATTAGTGGTCACATAAGTCAATTAGAAACTGACCAATTTGAACAAGGAAGTGCTTTTACTTCATTTGTTGAATTCAAAGATATTAAGATTGATGATGGTCTTATATCTAAATATGTTGCAAGTCAAATAAGCAATAATTTTGTTTTGCCTAAAAAGATTATGTCAAAGATCTTTGATGCCTCCAAAACTTGGAAAATTAAATTAATTGGAGATAGTATCACACATGGTGTTGGTGGCACAGGGTTTTCACAAGATGGTGATATTATTACAACTTTATGGGGGAGTACTGTTATTCATAAAAATCCAAATGGTTATTGTTGGGCAAACCTTTTTAAAAGCTATTTTGAAAGTAAATTTACTTGTACAGTTACAAATAACGCTTGTTCTGGAATGAGTACAGATGAAGCAGTAGGCAATTTGTCAACATTCATTGCTGATACTGATGATATTGTCATATGTATGTTGGGTACAAACAATAGAGGAAACCATAGCACAGTTGATTTTAAAGCACAATTACAGACAATTTATGATTATTGTGCAAGCAAAAATATTGATATAATTTTCATGGCAAGTGTACCCTCGTCAATTACAAATGAAAACACTTACGTATATCACATGGAAGATATAAATCATGACATTGCAAAAGTTTCTTACAATAATAAACTTGATTATGTAGATGTATATCAAGGATTAATGGATTATTGTGATTTAAAAAATGTCACAATTGATTCTTTATTGGCTGACGGAATACATCCTAATGATGCAGGATATAAAGTTATATTCTCAATTATTTGTAAGAACTTAGGCATTGCATTGAAAAGAACTGGTGCAACATGGTAATAACAGATTAGGATAAATAACCCAACATAACTACAATTAAATAAATAAAAAGGGTTTTCATGTAATATGTTGAATTAAATGTATGAGGTGAGAATATATGAATAACAAAATTGGGAGAAATGACACGTGTCCATGCATGAGTGATATGAAATATAAAAACTGTTGTGATAAAACAGGTATTTGGGTTTATTTTAAAGAACAAGGCTTATCTTATGTTAATGAGAAATATTATCTAAGTGATATAGAGCAGGATAAAAAATTTGTAAATCTTTATAATAATGATAGAGACAAGATAAATAAAACTGTATTCTTTTTAAAATCAGACACAAATTTAAAGGCTAGAATGAGTTATGGGAATGTTGGAGATGATGCCTATATAATTGTTTCAAGATTTAGCAAAATACCTATTGAGGAATCAATTCATGTAGCTCATGAATTAGAGCATATTGTATTACACTCAAAAGGACACAAAGCTGTATTTTATAAAGATGAAGCCCTTAACTACTCATTAAGAATGCAGAAAATGTTAAATGATATGATTTATGACCCAATAGTAAATAAACGTTTAATAGAATTCGGTTATGACATGGTATCATATCTCAAATTGTCTGATAGTATCCAAATGAATTTAACAAAATCTGAGGAAAATTTGTTTCTTGTTAAAACACTTTATGTTAAAAGGATCTTAGATTTTAGAAATATCAAACCTGATATTGAAAACAATAAGATTGATTTTGTCATATGGGCAGAAAAATATTTTCCAGAGGTAGTAGAGGATAGCAAAGAATTACTTAAGATTATTGAAAAAGACGGAATATCTTCACCAATAGAAACTGAGGCGTCTTTAAATGATGTTATCAAGTATTTAAATCTAGGAAGTAAATTAAAAGTAAAAAGATTTTAAGGGCAACCAAATGGTGCTCTTTTTTATTTAGGAGGTATAGGATATGAATAAGAAAACTCAGAGAAGTTTTACAAAAAATCAAAAAAAATGTGATAAAAGAACAAATACTATTAATTTTAAAGATACTAAATGCTTAATAATAAGTTTCTTAGGTTCAGGAATAATAGAACTTTAAGTAACAATTAGTCATAATAGGAAAATATGTTGACATAACTAAATCAATATAATATTTTAAAAGTTATATTTTATAAGATTTAAATTAGCATCTGCCGAATTGGTAGGTGCTTTTATTATACAAAAAATAGGAGTGATAATTTATGCAAAGAGTAGGATCAGGATACTTCGGTTCGTCTGATTTAATAATATCAACAGCAAATCAAGAGATAATTCAACAAAATAAACCAGTCAATTATAAAACATCATTTTCAGCATATAAATTTAGTTTTGTAAATCTTCAAGATTGTCATGTCATTATCAACGGTTCATTAAGTCCAATATATTTGAAAGCTAATATGGGATTTGAAATAGACTCAGGTGATAAAGAAATATATACATTTGTAATTGTAGAAGCTTCAATTAGTTGTTATTGCATTGGTGCATATTAAGGAGATGGTATAAATGGGATTTATTAATAATAAAGGTGGTATTTCAGCAGCAGATAAAACTAAACTAGATAGTCTTTCTGCTCCAATAAAAAATAATCTTATAGCTACTGAACATCCTACTGCAACTAATGATTCTGGAAGTGGTTATTCTGCTGGAAGTACGTGGATTTATGGTGGTATTACTTATACTTGTACAGATGCCACAGTAGGCAATGCCATATGGGCAAGTTCAGCAGATATATTTTATTTTGATTCATGGGCAACTCTTATAGCAGCCATAAGTGTGGTAGGTTCAACATATACAAATAAATATGCAGTTGTATCTAATGCTAATGGAGGTGCTAATAGTGGAACTGCTTATTCATCTGCTAGTGGAGCAGTAGTTAATCCTATAGTTGATGGAAACTCTGCTACTTATAAAATTAATACTCAAGGAACTGTTTATAGTGTAACATGCCAAGCTAGAACAATTACTAATCCTGTTGTAACTTCTGTCATGATTACTGCAACTGTGAAACCAGTAACAGGAGGATATTATATATTTTCTGTTGTTCCTACAAACGGACTTCCAGTAGGAATAGGTTTAAATGATATAGCTTATTTCGATGGTACAAATTGGTCTTTATATCAAAAGTATTCTTCGGCTATAGCAGTATTAGTTGCTGGAACGACTACAAATACACAAGTTACATGGAGAAAGTTTAATGGAACTTGGATGTCGACAGCAGACTCTTTTAGTACCGATAATATTGAGACTCAAACGGGGAAATTATGGAACGGAAAAGCCGTATATAGAAAAGGTATATCAGGGACAACTCCATCAACTGGTACTGGAGGATATACAGGTATTACTATTCCTACAACAGGTAAAACAGTGAGTGTATGGGGAATAATTAATAGGTCAGATGGCGGTGACGTTATGGTAACTTCATCAGGTAGCGAAGTTATGTTTTCACTTGAAAGAAGTACGGGAAAGGTTAATATTTGGGCTGGAATATCTCTCTATCAAAGTAGGCCTTTTTCATGTTGGATTGAATATACCAAGTCATAAATACCTGATTTTAAAGTATTTAAATGAGCACTTATCTATATGGTAAGTGTTTTTATTATGTGGATTAATATAGGGGTAACGACCAAACGTTGAAGGTGATGGCCTCGCCAAAAGGAGAAATATATTATGAATGAATTAGAATTTGAAAGAAAATCAACAGTAGAAAAGGATATTGAAGATTTATTTAACAGAATTACAAATGAAAGAATTAGTTTGAAATCAATAGGAATAATTGGAGGACTTCAGAATGCAGTATCAAGAAGTGAAACACTTGGAGAAAAGAATTATTCAACTTATAGAAAATTAATAGATTCATTTAAAAAGTTAACTCGTTTGCATTATCAATTATTACAACAATATAATGTAAATGCAAATATATTTTATGCAAAATTAACTGAAGCTATTAACAGAGAAATTAAGAATTGTCATAAAATAATGGCTGATTCTTTAGATAGAGAAAATGACGAACAATATAGATGCCTTAATGATTCATATATTAAACTAATGGAATTATCTAGTGAAATTGATAGAAATGATACTGATACATGTCGATTTGAAGACAGTTGTGTATATGAAAAAGAATGGGATATGGAATAGGACATATTTTAAATGAAAATAGGTAGGAGTGATAGTCATGGCTACTGGAATTAAGAATGATTTATATAAATATAAACAGCAGCCTTATTTTGAAAAGTCTAATAAGAAGGAACGGATTTTAATAAATAGAGCATTAAGGCATTCTATAAAAATTAAATATAATTCACTTTAATTTACAGGTT
>Ga0209124_10000654_pt1 | contig 16822 bp, 19 predicted proteins | sample BarGraIncu01122A_FD_184502 | JGI IMG/M metagenome (GOLD analysis project Ga0209124, IMG submission 184502) | Arctic peat soil microbial communities from Barrow, Alaska - Barrow Graham LP Incubations 011-22A (SPAdes) (version 2) | ecosystem: Environmental > Terrestrial > Soil > Wetlands > Peat...
TGGTCCCAACGGGCATCGCCGTGGCGATACCGGAGGGCCACGCCGGCTTCGTTCTGCCACGCAGCGGGCTCGCTGCCCGTAGCGGCCTCTCGCTCGTGAACTCCCCGGGGCTCATCGACAGCCACTACCGCGGTGAGATCAAGGTCATCGCGATCAACCTCGATGTTTCCACCCCGATCGAGATCCGACGGGGCGACCGCATCGCCCAGCTGGTGATCCAGCCTGTCGCGCGAGCAGACGTTCGTGAAGTCGACACGCTGGACCCGACGGTTCGTGGGGAGGGCGGCTTTGGCAGCACCGGCTTCTAGGCCCCGACTGCGCGTCGCGGCAGTGCTCCCGTACCAGGGCGGCATCGTGCTCGTCCGACACGCCAAGGACGGGATCGCCTACCATCTGCTCCCGGGCGGCGGCGTCGAGGCGGGGGAGAGCGTCGAGGATGCCCTGCGCCGCGAGGTGCTTGAGGAGACCGGGCTCGAGTGCAGCGTCGCCGCTCCGCTCTTCATCTCCGATTCGATCGACCCCGACGGTGGCCGCCACATGGTGCAGCTGACCTTCGTCGCGAGCGTGGTCGGTGGCGAGTTGGCCGCGCACCCGCAGGATCCGGCGATCGTGAGTATCGAGGCCGTCGACCCGCGCGACCTCACCACTCTCGACCTGCGCCCACCCATGGCTCAGGCGCTCTATGACGCCTCGCTCGACGATTTCGGCATCCCCGCGCGCTATCTCGGCGCGCTCTGGACGGCAGATGCGGGTTCGACGAACACCGGGACCGCCTCAGAGGCTGACTGAGGGGTCCGGAGTAGTAGGTTTACATAATACGTACGTAGGACACACGCCGGTCGGCCCGGCGGGAGGGAGGGCTCGAAGCCAGGGGCAGGAGCGCGACATCAGGAGCGAAGTCGTGCGGCATATGTATTCCGGGAAGAGGAAGGCTGGTCAGATGGAGAAGTTCTTCAAGTTCGAGGAGCGCGGCACGAACCTCCGCACGGAGGTCCTTGCAGGCGTCGTCACGTTCATGACGATGGCGTACATCATCTTCGTGAACCCGGGGCTGTTATCCGCCGCGTTCGGCGCGACACCTGAAGCCGGCGCAGCGTGGATCCCCGCGCTGGCGACGGCCACGACGCTCGGCGCGGCCCTGATGTGCATCGTCATGGGCCTGTTCGCGAACCGCCCGTTCGCGCTGGCTTCGGGCATGGGCCTGAACGCCGTCGTCGCCTTCAGCATCATCATCGGCCTGAAGGTCCCGTGGCAGGTCGGCATGTCCGTGATCTTCGTCGAGGGCCTCGTGATCCTCCTGCTGGTCCTCACGGGCCTGCGCGAAGCGGTCATGAACGCCATCCCGCTGAACCTGAAGCGGGCCATCGGCGTCGGCATCGGCCTGTTCATCACGTTCATCGGGCTCGTCGACGGCAAGATCGTCGTCGGGAACCCCGCGACGCTGGTCGCCCTGGGCGACTTCACCAAGCCTGAGGTCTGGGTCACCCTGATCGGCCTCGTCGCGATCATGGCGTTCATGGCGTTCAAGGTTAAGGGCGACATCCTGTGGGGCATCCTGGTCGCCACCGCGGCGGCGCTGCTGCTGGGCGTCACCAAGCTCCCGACCGGCATCGTGGCCGCACTGGACTTCCGCACGTTCGCGGCGCCGTTCCAGACAGTGGCCCTGGCCGACGGCACGTCCGGCATGGCCGTCATGCAGCTGTTCACCAGTGCGCTGGCGCCCACGCTGCTGCTGTTCGTCTTCGCCACCATGCTGTCCGACTTTTTCGACACCATGGGCACCGTCATCTCGATCGGCGAGCAGGCGGGCTTCGTGGATGAGAAGGGCCAGATCCCCGGCATCCGCAGCATCCTGACCGTCGACTCGATCGCCGCCGCCGTCGGCGGGTTCTTCGGCGCCAGCTCGATCACCACCTACATCGAGTCCGCCTCGGGCGTAGCGGAGGGCGGCCGCACCGGCCTGACCTCGATCGTCACCGGCGTACTGTTCCTGATCGCCGCGTTCTTCTCGCCGATCATCGCGATGGTCGGTGGCGCCACCCCGATCACCGCAGGCGCTCTGGTCATCGTCGGCTTCCTGATGATGTCCACCGTCCGCGAGATCCCCTGGACGGACTTCGAGAACGCCTTCCCGGCGTTCCTGACGATCGTGGGCATCCCGCTGACCTACAACATCAGCTACGGCATCGGCCTCGGCTTCATCAGCTTCGTGCTGATCAAGCTCTTCCACGGCAAGGCCAAGGAGATCCACTGGCTCATGTGGGTCGTCAGCGCTCTGTTCGTGGTCACCTTCATCATGCCGCTGATCCAGAAGCTCGTCGGCGTCTAGACACACGCGCAACGGCGGCCCCGGGGATCTCCCCGGGGCCGCTCCACACGACACAAGAACGGGAGGTGGGAGAGTAACGTGGCATTCGATCGAGTGATCCAGACCGACGAAACGCTGCCCATCCTGCAGGCGATCCCTCTGTCGCTGCAGCACCTGATGGCCATGTTCGGCGCGACCGTGCTCGTGCCGATCCTGACCGGTCTCGACCCCGGCGTCGGCCTCATGACGTCCGGCATCGGCACGATCCTGTATCTGATCTGCACCCGCAACAAGATCCCGAGCTACCTGGGCTCCAGCTTCGCCTTCATCGGCCCGCTGATCGCCGTAGGCGGCGGCGCAGCGGCCATCGCGGGAGGCACCGGTCACCTGCCCGAGGCGCTCGGCGGCCTGGTCGCGGCAGGCTTCGTCTACATGATCGTGGCCGGCTTCGTGAAGATGTTCGGCACGGGCTGGATCACCAAGCTCCTGCCGCCGGCGCTCGTCGGCGCGGTCGTCATCGTGATCGGCCTCGGCCTGTCGGCCACAGCCGTGAAGATGGCGATGTTCCCGTTCGCCGACCCGACCAAGGGCATCAACCTGACCGGTCTTCTGGTCGCCTTCATCACCCTGGCTTCGGCCGTTGCGTTCAGCTCGTACTTCAAGGGCTTCCTGAAGACGATCCCGGTCCTGATGGGCATCATCGTCGGCTACGTGGTCTCGATCGCGTTCGGCCTCGTCGACTTCTCCGGCATCGCCAGTGCGGCCTGGATCGGCCTTCCGAACGTCACGTTCCCGCGCTTCGACATCACGGCCATCGCTATCATCGCTCCGGTCGCGATCGTCGTCATCGTCGAGCACATCGGCCACCTGCTCGTGATCAACGAGATCACCGGCAAGGACTTCACGCCGATGCTGCCTGAGTCGCTGTTCGGCGACGGTATCGCCACGGCCATCTCCGGCGCCCTGGGCGGCACGCCGTCCACCACGTACGCCGAGAACATCGGCGTCATGGCCGTCACGAAGGTCTACGCGACCCAACTCTTCTGGTACGCGGGGGCGTTCGCGTTCATCATCGGCGGCTTCATCCCCAAGTTCGGCGCGGCCATCAGCTCGATCCCGACGCCGGTAATGGGCGGTATCTCGCTCCTGCTGTTCGGCCTCATCGCGTCCAGCGGCCTGCGCCTGCTCGTCAAGTCGGGCATCGACTACAGCCACAGCCGGAACCTGATCATGTCATCCGTGGTCCTGGTCATCGGCATCGGCATGGAGACGGGCGGATTCTCGATCCCGCTCGGCAAGTACTCGGTCCCGGGCATGGCGCTTGCGACCTTCATCGGCATCATCCTGAACCTGATCCTGCCGAAGGAGTCCGAGGGCCTCGCGGTCGATTCTCCGGACTTCACAGGAGCGCTCCAGGACGAGTCCTCCAAGTAGGACCCCACAGGGCAAAGACGCGCGGCGGCCGACGCGGCGCGCTTTGAAACCAAAGATCGGCCCCGGACTGCGGCAAAGACCGCGGCCCGGGGCCGATCAGGTTTCACGCTCAGCGATCCGTGCATCGCGCACGTGCGGGACACTCCGTGTTGATGCTCAGATCGTTCGGTCGGCATGGCGCGGGTGTGGGTCACGCGTCCCGAAAGACGAAACGAGCGCGAGGGAGCCCCCTCAACGCTCGCGCCCTCGTACAGTCTACGCCTGATAATACATCTTATGTAAAGTCGGCCTCCACGGGCCCCATCCCCCGGACAGGAACACCAGCCAAGAGCCCTTGTGGACCCCCTAAGCGCTGCGGCTCCTAGGACCCCGCCGGGAAGTAGCGCTCTTCGAACTCCGAGCGCGTCAGGGCCGTCAGATCGGCGGTCGCCGCGTTGTTCGCCTCGTGCGCGTCGTCCGCTCCCTCGAACACCCCGAGCACCGTGACGTTCTCGTCGTCGTCGAGCGCGACGGCCTCCACCTTGTACAGCTCGCCCTCCGCGGGATCCGCGGTCTCGGGACGCCGGTACAAGATGTCCTCGCGCCATTCGAAGTCGGTGCTGTCGATCGTGTCGAAATGCATGGTGCGCACGCGGTAAAAGTCGCCCGCGGCACCGATCCCCTTGGCCATCCCGTACGCTCCTCGGCTGCCGGCTACTTCTTGCGGACCGTGACGGTCTTCGATGAGTTCGCGATCCAGCCCTCAAGCCCGTCAGGCTCCCTGACGCGAAGCCACGCGTCGGTCCGCTGGAGCACCTGGAGCGTCACACCCTTCTTCACGGTCATCAGTACCTTGGCCCCAGAGCTGGCTGCCGACAGTATCTTCACCCCGGCCACACGCGTGACGGCCACGGTGTTGGTCGGCACCGTCGTGGCGCTGCTCTCCGCCGTGGGCGTGGCCACGACCGAGCCGCCGGCCGGAGCCGATGTCGCGGTCCTTCGCAGCGAAGCGTTGAATCCCGACCAGATCACCAGGAGCGTGACGACAAGCACCGCGAGCGCCGCCCAGGGAACCACCTGCCTCAGAACGCGCACACCGGGTCCCGGACTCGTACCGTTTTCGCCATCCATGTCCGTTCGGCCCCCTCGCCGTGCGCAGTCCCCCTGCGCGATGCTACTCCGTCGAGCGGTTGCCGATCACGCGCCGCGCCTTTGCCGGCCATCTGCTCGACCGTCCCGGGCTCCACCCGCGTCACCTTTCACGCTCAGCCCGGGCACGTGGTTCAGTCTATCCGATACATTCCCCGTGAACGCGACCATATCCGCCATCGCATCCGAGAAGATCTGTTCGGCCACCTCGACTCGGACCTCCAGCCGGTGCGCAGCGCGCAGCCTCACGGCGAGCGTCCTTCGCGAGAACGAGGTGAACGGCAGCCCCCTCCCCCTCCGGCAGGGCCTCGCCGGTCATCGGGCCGAAGATCCCTTCCAGGAAATGGTCAGCATCGATGTGCGGTCCGCACCTCCGACCGGCACATCGGCTCGTCGCCGCCGGTGCGGCCTTCCCTACGCGGCCGCGATCTCCTCCTGAGAGACCACGCGGACCGGACGGTCCTTCAGAAGCGCCAGCGCCCTGTCGACGTCGGCCACGTTGAGCACGACGTACGTGCCGATGAGTGAGTACACGTACTCGATGTTCACGCCGGCTTCCGAGACGATCCTCAGGACTGACGCGAGACCGCCGGGGTGGTCCGGCAGATCGATGCAGATGACTTCAGTCTCCTTCACGGTGAACCCGGCGGCCTTGATGACCTCATGCGCCTTGTCGGGTCGATCGACGATCAGCCGCAGGATGCCGTACTCGGCGGTGTCCGAGACGGAGAAGCCGCGGATGTTTATGCCCGCCTCGCCGAGCGCCTTCGTGACCTCGGAGACACGACCGGCCTCGTTGGCGATGAACACCGACAGCTGGATGACTTCGCTCACCTAGCCACACTCCCCCTTCAGACATGCGGCCCGCCCGAGCTCGAACGCGGCCAGGTTACCTTCGACGGTCTTAGGCGGCACCCGCGCGGTGATCACGTCACGCCAGGAGGCCGCAGGAAACGGCAGGCCAGCGGACATCGCGCCGAGAAGGACCACGTTCGCCGATCGTGGGGAGCCGGCCACGCACGCGATCTCATCGGCGTCGATCAGAACCGCTCCCTCGAAGGTGAGCGCGGCCTCCACGCCGGTCGGAGCGCCCTGCTCGCCGATCAGCACGGGCAGGGGCGCGATCACCCGGTTGTTCACCACGAGTCGGCCGTCCGGCTTCAGGAAGTGGAGCCAGCGCGCCGCCTCAAGGAGCTCGAAGGCGACCAGATGGTCGGCGCCGCCGACGTCCGTGGTCGGCGAGTAGACCCGCTCACCGAAACGCACGACCGTGTCGACGCTCCCGCCTCTCTGAGACATCCCGTGGACCTCGGACAGCTTGACGTCCAAGCCGGTCGAGGCCGCCACCTTCGCCAAGACGTCTGCCGCCAGGATGGTGCCCTGACCGCCCACGCCGACCAGCATCACTGTCGTGACGTTCACACGCCGCTCCCGATGTCGCACGAACGTCCGGTTCTCACGATCGCTCCGTACTTGCACACCTGAACGCACTGCCGGCAGCCGACGCACGTCTCGACGTCGATGAAGGCGCGGCTGTTCGCATCGCGGCTGATCGCAGGGCACCCCAGGCGGACGCACAGGCCGCACGCGGTGCAGGCCGCCTCGTCCACCGCGAACGGGTCGGGGTGCTCGCGCGACAACAATGCGCACGGCGCCTTGGCGATGATCACGGACACACCCTCGTGCTCGACGGCAGCGCGCAGAGCCTTCTCGGTGGGGCGGAACAGGTTGGGGTCGACCGCCCGGACGTCGGTGACGCCCAGCGCGCGGACCACGGTCTCGATGTCGATCTCCGGTACGACCTCGCCGTCCATCGTGCGGCCGGTGAACGGGTTGTCCTGGTGCCCCGTCATGGCCGTGATCCGGTTGTCGAGCACGACGATCGTCTCGGCGCCGCGGTTGTAGACCGCGTCCATGAGACCGGTCAGCCCCGAGTGTGCGAAGGTCGAGTCTCCGATCACGGCCACCACCGGGCGGTCGGAAGGGGCGTCGCCCGCCAACGCGAAGCCGTGCGCCATCCCTATCGAGGCGCCCATGCAGACCAGGCTGTGCATCGCGCCCAGCGGCGGGAGCGCCGCCAGCGAGTAGCAGCCGATGTCTCCGGTCACGATCGCGTCCATCTCACGAAGGGCGCGGAACACACCGCGGTGCGGGCAGCCCGGGCACAGCATCGGCGGACGGGCCGGCAGACCCGCCATGGGCTCGCGCGTCGCAGGTCCGGGAACGCCGAACGCCGTCGCGACCGCACCCGCGCTCAACTCACCGACATGCGACAGCGTGGTCTCATCGACCTCGATGCCCATCGCCCGCACGGCGTCGCGCAGATACGGGTCCAGCTCCTCGACCACGCACAGGCGATCGACCTTCGAGGCGAACTCTCGGATGCGTTGCTCGGGCAAAGGGAAGGCCATGCCGAGCTTGAGGGTCGACGCTTCAGGGAGTGCCTCGCGCACGTACTGGAACGGGATGCCCGACGTGATGATGCCGAGTGACGTCTCGCGCATCTCCTCGAGCGTGAACGAGCAGCTCTCACTCAATGCGGACGCGGCGGCGAGCCTGCGGTCGAGGTCGACCCGACGCACCTTCGCCGCACCGGGCATCATGACCCACTTGGTGGCCGCGGTCCGGAATCGCTCGCGAGGCGCCTCCGTTCGCTCCCCGACCTCGACGAGGCCCTTGCCGTGCGAGAGCCGCGTCGTGGTGCGCAGCAGGACGGGCATGTCGAGCTCTTCCGACAGTCCGAATGCGAAGCGCGCCATCTCGCGGGCTTCGGTGCTGTCGCTCGGCTCGAGGATCGGCACCTTGCCGAACGGCCCCCACCGGCGGCTGTCCTGCTCGTTCTGAGAGGAGTGCATGCCCGGGTCGTCAGCGACGACAACGACAAGGCCGCCTCCCACGCCGGTGTAGGCCGCGGTCATGAAGGGATCGGCGGCGACGTTGAGCCCGACGTGCTTCATCGTGGCCAGCGCGCGTGCGCCTGCGAGGCTCGCGCCGATGGCGACCTCGAGAGCGACCTTCTCGTTGGGTGCCCACTCGCACCGCACACCCGTCTTGCGCACGAGGTTCTCGAGGATCTCGGTGGAGGGAGTGCCAGGGTATCCGGCGCCCACGAGCACACCGGCCTCCCACGCCCCTTGCGCGATAGCTTCGTTGCCTGAGAGCAGCCGGGGCACGGGCACCGCGTCCTTCCGACAAGGGTGTGCGAACGAGTCATACCCCGCCTGAGGGTGCGACGGATTCCACTATAGGACAATCGCGACGACGGTCGTGCGAGGGCTACGGGCGGACCGCGCCCACGTAGTCCCTGCGCGTGCTGATACGGTCGGTCAGCGACGAGTACTTCACATGGTCCCCGGTCCCCGGAGCGTGGATGAAGACTCCCCCGCCGACGTACATGCCGACGTGATGGATCTTCGTGGGATCGCCGCCGTATGCGAAGAACACGAGGTCGCCCGGCTCGAGCAGGTCGGTCCTCGACGGCGGGATGAACTGGCCCGTCGTGAACTGGACGCGGCTCGTCCTGGGGATGTCGATGCCGATCTGCCGGTACGTGTACTGACACAGGCCCGAGCAGTCGAAGCCTGCGGGTGTGGTCCCGCCCCACAGATACGGGACGCCCAGATAGCGCTTCGCCGCGGCGGCAGCGGCGGAGTGCGAGTCACCAAGCGACCCGGCGTCGTTGGGCCGCGTCGACGGATGCGAAGCCGCCTCCGTCGCCCGTCGCGCGAGTTCTGCGGCGATGGCGGCCTGACGATCCGCCTCCTGCTTCATCAGGGTCTTGATCTCAGCGGTGAGCGACGTGACGTACGCCGCCTGCTTGGCGACCGCGGCGGTGACGAGTGCCGTCGCCGCCTGAGCTTGCGACCGGAGCGCGACTTCCTCGGACTCGCGGTTCTGCAGCGACGCCCGAGCGTCGGCGACCCGGTTCCGGTTCGCCTCGACCTCCGCGACGAGCTCGGCGTCGGAGGTCGTGATGCGGTTGAGAAGGTCGAGCCGGGTGACGAAGTCCTCGAAGGTGGACGTGCCCAGCAGGACGGACAGCAGGTCCACGGAGCCGCTGCGGTACATGACATCGGCGCGGTCGGCCAGACGCGCCTCCGACTCCTCGAAGCCTGCCTGCGCCTTCTGGAGTTCGGCCTCCGTCACGCCGATCTGATCGCGCGTCAGCTGGAGAGCCGCGTTCACGGCCTCGAGGTCGGTACGCTTCAACTCGAGGTCGTCGTTGAGGTCCTGGAGCTTGCTCTGCGCGGCGGCGGCCTCGGCCTGCTTCGCGCGGATCTTGGCGTTGGTGGGCGCGGCGAACGCGAGGGCGGGCGCGGCAACCATGCACACGGCGAGTGCACATGCTATCCAAGACGATGCGGCCGGATGGCCGGCGATGCGTCGCACCTGCTCACAACCCCCGTTGATGGACGGACGACCGGCTGCGTGAAGGGTTACGTGCGGTCGCGCTGCGAGCCCGCGGTGCGCTCGCCTGATGATACCACCGTGGCTCGGGGAGACCGGTGTCCGGAGCGCGACCCAAGACGGGTCGCGGCCTTACTCGACGTGCATCAGGGAGACGATGGTGTGATCGCCAAGCTTGTCGCGCCCGTGCAGGAAGTCGAGCTCCATCAGGAACGTGAAGCCGACGACCTCGGCACCGCTGCCGGTCACCAGCTCGGCCTTGGCCGCGGCGGTGCCTCCGGTGGCAAGGACATCATCGACGATCAGGACCCGGTCCCCGGGGCCCACGGCATCGGTGTGCATCTCGAGCTCGTCGGTACCGTACTCGAGCGCGTATTCCGCGCTGGTGGTGTTCCAGGGGAGCTTGCCCGGCTTCCGGGCCGGGATGAAGCCGGCGTTGAGGCGAAGAGCGAGCGCGCCGCCCAGGATGAACCCGCGCGCCTCGGCTCCGAGCACCTTGGTGACGCTCGCGTCATCGAACGGCAGGGCCAGCATCTCGATGGCCTCGCGGAATCCCTCGGGGCTCGCGAGCAACGGTGTGATGTCCTTGAACACGATCCCCGGCTTGGGGAAATCGTTGATGTCGCGGATGTAGGACTCGAGGTTCACGCGGGCCTCCCGGTCGTTGGTTCGAGCGCTAGCGCTGGCGGCTTGCAGGGTAGCACACGCCGGAATCGGCGCAGGCACGATCTGCGAGGGCGAGGAGCTGCTGCTGGCTATTCCAGCCCCGCCTCAACCCGCGCCTCATCCGAGAGCACGCCGAGGTAGCGCAGATTGCGGAACCTCCCCGCCAGATCGAGGCCGTAGCCGACCGCGAACGTGTCGGGCATCCGGAACCCCCGGTAGGTGATGGGCAGGTCGGCGATGCGACGCTGGTCGCGGTCGAGAAGCACCGCGACCTCGAGGCTCGCAGGCTTGCGCGACCGCAGCACACCGAGCAGATAGTTCAGCGTCAGGCCCGTGTCGATGATGTCCTCGACCACGAGCACGTGGGCGCCCTCGATGTTCTCGTCCAGGTCCTTGGTGATGCGCACACCACCGGCGGGGTGGGATTCCGACCCGTACGCGCTGATGGCGATGAAGTCGAGCCGCGTCTCGCCGTCGATCGCCCGGCACAGGTCCGCCAGGAAGTACAACCCTCCGCGCAGCAGCGTGACGAGCACGACCTCGCGGCCGGCGTAGTCCGACGTGATGGCTGCTCCGAGTTCCGCGACGCGCGCGGCGATGGTCTCTTCGTCGAGCAGGACCCCCGACACCTGGGGCGGCGCGCCGCGCGGCGGCGGCGCGATCATCACCCGGTGCTCCCCGCGCTGCGGGGGGTCTTGGCGCCCTGCGGATAGGCCAGACCGTACTTGAAGCACAACGCGCGGAAGTCCTTCTGGTAGAAGATCTTGATGTTGACGTCCGGATAGAGCTCGCGAAGACGCCTGACCTTGCGGTTCTTCTTCGTCACGAGCTTCTGCGACATGGTCGTCAACTCGATGTAGAGGTCGAAATCGGGCATGTAGAAGTCCGGCGAGAACGACGCGATCACGTCGCCCGCCGCGCTCCACTCGATGGGGAACGTCGTCGGCTCGTACTCCCAGCGGATGCCGTAGAAGTCGAGGATCTGCGCCGCGACCTTCTCGGACGGATGCGCGAAGTCGGTCGCGGCAACGCGCTCGGAGACCGGCAGCCCGTCAGCGGGCGACGATGTGGAGAGTGATGCGGTCATCGCTTGGACTACACCACGTCCTCGAACGTATCGGCGACCGCGCGCCGGGCGAGCCCGCGCTTCAGATCGTCGGTAAGCCTCATGAGCTCGGACACCGAGTCGACCAGCTTCTGACGGGTCTCGGGGGTGCGGTGACGGTAACCGGGCATCAGGATCTGCTTGAACAGGTCCGCCTCGCGGTCGGCCGCGCTCGCGTACATCCGCAAGTGGCGCGGGTCTATCCCGAAGGCCCGCATGTCCCAGCACGTGTGCGCGATAGCGACGTCCCCACGCGGCAAGTCGTCGCCGCGCTCCCCCTTGCCGAGCTTGACGAGGCCGAACTCCGCCAGCTCACGGACGAACGAGACCGGGAACCCGAGTGCGGACGGGATGTCCTCCAGGGGCACGGCCTCGGACTGATCGAACGGCTGAGCCACCGCCTCGGGACGCGTGACCATCGGCCGGAGCTCTTCGGGGACCTTCCCCTTGTCGAAGTCCTTGAGCTTCTCGCGGATGATCGCAAGCGGCAGGAAGTGCTCCTTCTGCAGACGGACGATCAGGTCGACCCGGGCGACATCGGCGGTCGAGAACTTCCGGTAGCCTCCGGCCGTCCGCTCGGGTGTGACGAGCCCCTCGTCCTCGAGGAAGCGCACCTTGCTGATGGTCAGATCCGGGTGCGCCGGCGTCAGGCTCTCGACCAGTTCGCCGATCGTCATGTAGTCACGGCTGCGCGACACGGTCATTCCGCCCCTCCCGACATGAACACCATCTGGAACCGTCCGATCTGTACCTGGTCACCGGTGCGCAGCACGGCGCGGTCGACGCTCACGCCGTTGACGTACACGCCGTTGAGCGAACCCGCGTCCTCGACGGTGACCTCCCCGGCGGAGACGACCAGCGTCGCGTGAGCGCGCGAGACCGTGATGTCGTTGAGGAAGATGTCGGCCCCCGGATCGCGGCCGATGGTCAGGCGGGGCCGGTCGAGGTAGAAGCGCTCCCCCACCTCAGGACCCTTGCGCACGACCAGCAGCGGACCGTCGGCGGCGGGTGGCTGCACGACGGCTACCTCGGTCGTCTCGCCGACCGGCGCGAACGACGCGGTGCGCTCGGGAAGCGACTCCCTGCACGACGGGCAGACCGTCGCGTCGGCGGGAACCTCGGTGTCACATGCCGGGCATCTGTTCATGCCTACGTCCGATCCTGGTGGGCCGGTCAGTCGGTGAAGCCGAAGTCCTTGCTCTTGAACGCCGAGGTGATGCTGCTCTCGACGGCGGAGATGACCTCGGGTGTCTCGAGCACGTGGCGGAGCTTCTCCTCGCTGAGGCGGTTGCGCACGTACGGGTCGTTGAGCGCCTCTTCGAGCTTGCGGCCGTTGCCGACCTCACGGACCACGTACTCGATCACGCGCTCCTCGAGCTCGTCGGTGGCGAGCTCCTTCAGGAACGCGCGGATGGAAGCGGAAAGATCGGCCAAGATGTCCTCCTTGCAGGGTCTACTCTTCGTCGTCCGTTTCGGTGTCCTCGGGGCGGATCGGAGCCGTGGCCCGCAGGTCGCTGGCGAGGATCGCGATGAGGCGGTCCAGGTCGGTGCCCGAGATGACATCGTGGGGCTCACGCCGTCCATCCGCGATGCGGTGGACGAGCTCCGCTCGGAGGATGTCGATGCGCCCGTGGAGCACGCGTCGGCGGTAGCTGAGGTCGTCTTCTTCAGCCGACAGCTGGTCCAGCAGAGTGCGCAGCTCGTCGTTGCTCTTCTCGCTCAGATTGAGCAGCGCTTCGTCACCGAAACCAACGGGATCCTGCATGGCGTCTCCTCTTCGAGGCTCTGGTCGAAGTGTACCACCGAGGGCTGTCACGCGAGGGCTTCCCGAGGGTTCCGGCGGAGGTTCCGGCTGTCTCGACGTTAACTGTAGGTCTATGCCCCGCGCCGTGCCGACTGGACAACGTGTTCGGGGGCCAGCACGGCGGCGGAATCCCGTTCCTCGTCGGTGAAGGAGCCGGGCTCGAGAGCCACCCCGAGCACCCGTTCGACGGCCGCGACCACCGCGGCGGCCACGGCATCGACCGACGGTGCGGAGCCCATCGCCTCCGCGAGGGTCGCCGTGGTCTTCCCCAGGGCGGTGCGGCGCCTGTCATCGAGCCGGAAGACCTCAGCCTCGGCATCCACGTCGCGCGAGATCACGAAGCATCCGTGCTGGAGCACGGCCTCGTCCTTCCACACCTGGGCGCTCCCGGACAGCTTCGCGGCACCGAGCGACAGGTCGGCGGGAGTGGCGTGCAGGTAGCAGGAGCCGGCGCCCTTCTCCCCTCGCGAGCGGGCGGTGACCTCCGCCGGCACGCCGAGGCTCAGATACGCCGCCGCCAGCGCCGCCGAGAGGTGGCGATAGGAGGCGGTGACACCGCGCGGGACGCCGTCTGCGGTCCCCGCGACGATGCTGTAGGTGAGCTCGTCATCGTGCAGCACTCCCCTGCCCCCGGTGGGACGGCGCACGACGTCGAACCCGCGGCGCGCGCAGGCGGCCAGATCCACCTGGTCGACGCCCTGGAAGCGCCCGAGACTGACCGTCGGGAGCTCCCAGCGGTAGAGCCGCAGCGTCGGAGGGGCGTCCCCGATGCTCCGGCGCGCAAGAACGACCCGGTCGAGAGCCATGTTCATGGCTCCCGGGACCGGGCCGTCGATGATGAGACGCCAAATGGGGTCGGACACGTTTCGGGGAGCCTCCGCTACCGAGCGCTCGAAGGCCGCCACCGCAAGTCGGGCTGTTTGACCGCACGGGCCTCGTCGAGGCGCCGGACCGGCGTGCTGTAGGGAGCGCCGTGGAGCAGGTCCGGATCGGAGGCCGCCTCGCCGGCGATCGTCAGCATGACATCGATCATCCGGTCGAGGTCCTCGAGCGACTCGGTCTCGGTCGGCTCGAACATGATCGACTCGTCGACGAGCAGCGGGAAGTAGATGGTCGGCGGATGCATGCCGTAGTCGAGCAGACGCTTGGCCACGTCGAGCGTGTGGACGCCGTGCTCCTTGCGCAGACGCGAACCCGAGAGCACGAACTCGTGCATGCAGGGACGGTCGTAGGGCAACGGATAGGTGCCCTTCAACTTCTCCTTCATGTAGTTCGCGGAGAGCACAGCCTGCTCGCTGGCGGCGCGCAGACCGTCGCCGCCCAGCGCCAGGATGTACGCATACGCGCGCACGAACACGCCGAAGTTGCCGAACGAGGAGCGGACCCGGCCGATCGACCGGTCGGTCCAGCCGACGGAGAAGGTCCCGTCGTCGAGGCGCACGGGCAGCGGGCCGGGCAGGAACGGCGTCAGCGCCGCGGTCACACAGACCGGTCCGGCGCCGGGTCCGCCTCCACCGTGCGGCGTGCTGAACGTCTTGTGGAGGTTGATGTGCATCGCGTCGAAACCCATGTCGCCCGGGCGCGCCTTGCCCATGATGGCGTTCATGTTCGCGCCGTCACAGTACGCCAGCGCGCCGACCGCGTGAACGGCCTCGGTGATCGCCACGATGTTGGGGTCGAACAGCCCGAGCGTGTTGGGGTTGGTGAGCATGAATGCGGCCACGTCGGTATCGAGCGCGGCTTTCAGGGCGTCCAGATCGACCGCACCGTTGGCATCACTCGCGATCGTGGTGACCTCGTAGCCTGCCATCGCCACGCTCGCGGGGTTGGTCCCGTGCGCGGCATCGGGGATGACGATGCGCTTGCGCACGTCGCCCTTCGCGGCGTGGTAGGCGCGGAACATCATCATCGCGGTGAACTCACCGTGTGCGCCCGCAGCCGGCTGCAACGTCACGCCCGGAAGACCGGTGATCTCGGCGAGCGCGTCGGCGAGACCGACCATCAGCTCCAGCGCGCCCTGGATGGTGCCGACCGGCTGGTACGGGTGAAGGCCGGCGAAGCCCTCGAGTCGGCAGACATCCTCGTTCAGCCTCGGGTTGTACTTCATGGTGCAGGAGCCCAGCGGGTAGGATCCGGAGTCGACACCGAAGTTCATGCTGGCAAGGTGGTGGTAGTGCCGCGCGATCTCGCCCTCGGTCACATGGGGCAGCGCGGGCGCCTGCACGCGGGCGCATCCGGCCAGCGCGGTGTCCAGCGAGACGTCCGGCACGTCGAGTTCGGGCGCCAGGACGCAGCGCGACTCGGGAGAGCCGGTCTCGAAGATCAGGGCTCGCGGGCCGCGGGCGGGAGCACCCTTCGGGAATCGAGCGTCTTCGGCGGTCACAGGGACGCCACCTCCCCCACGAACGCGTCCATCTCGGCCATGGTGCGCTTCTCGGTCACCGCGAACAGCACGAGGCCGTCCATGCCGGGATCGATCGTGCCCAGGTCCACACCGGCCAGGAAGCCCCGGCCGAGCATCTCGGAGTGCATCACCGAGGGGTCTCCCTTGTAGCGAAGGGCGAACTCGTGGGCGAAGGGAGCGGAGTACGGGGCATCGAACGTGCCGGTGGAGAGCAGCGCGTCGCGCAGGTAGTGCGCCTTGGCGACGCAGGCCCGGCCCACGCCCGCCAGCCCCTCGACACCGACGGCCGACAGGTAGACCGCGGCGGCGAGCGCGTTGAGGGCGTGGTTGGAGCAGATGTTGCTCGTCGCCCGCTCACGGCGTATGTGCTGCTCGCGGGTCTGCATGGTGAGGACGAACGCTCCCCTGCCGTCGACGTCGACCGTACGGCCGACGATGCGGCCCGGCAGCTGGCGCAGATGCGCGTCGCGGCACGCGAAGAACCCGAGACCGGGCCCTCCCAGCGACATCGGGTTGCCCAACGGCTGTCCCTCGCCGACCACGATGTCGGCGCCGAACGATGAAGGCGGCTCGAGCACGCCGGACAGGATCGGGTTCACGGAGACGACGAACAGCGCCCCGGCCGCGTGGGCGACCTCGCCCAGGGCGGCAAGGTCCTCGAGATGACCGAGGAAGTTCGGTGAGGACACGAGCAGGGCAGCGGTCGAGTCGTCCATCAAGGCGGCGGCGGCCGCGACCGCGACGGTCCCGTCGGCGACCGGGCACGTGACGACCTCGATGTTGCCCGACGCGGCGTAGGTGCGGAGCACGACCCGCCACTCGGGGTGCACCGAGCCCGCAACGACGACCTTGTGGCGCTTCGTGACGCGCGACGCCATCAGCGCCGCCTCGACGAACGCCGTGGCGCCGTCGTACATCGATGCGTTGGCGACATCCATGCCCGTCAACTCGCAGATCATCGTCTGGAACTCGTAGATGTTCTGGAGGGTTCCCTGGCTGACCTCGGGCTGGTACGGCGTGTAGGCGGTGAAGAACTCCGGCCGACGGATCACGTGGTCGACGATCGCCGGCACGTAGTGGTCGTAGCAGCCCGCGCCGGCGAACGAGACCAGCGCGGTCGCCGGTGTGTTTGCGTCGGCCAGGGCGCGCAGCGCGAAGGCCGTTTCCATCTCGGTCAGACCGTCCGGCAGGTCGAGCGGGCGCCCGAGCCTGACGGCCTCGGGCACGGACTCGAACAGCTCGTCGATCTCGGTCGCGCCCACGGCGCGCAGCATCGTCTCGCGATGCTCACAACTCACAGGGGAGAACTGCACAGTGGCTACGCCTCGTTCGCGACGAAAGCCTCGTACTCGCCGGCGCTCATGAGGGCGTCGAGCTGCGAAGCGTCGGACAACTTGATCTTGACCATCCAGCCGGCGCCGTAGGGGTCGCTGTTGATGACCTCGGACGCGGTGTCGAGCTCGTCGTTGACCTCGACGACCGTTCCCGACACGGGTGCGAACAGCTCAGACACCGACTTCACGGACTCGATCTCGCCGAACGTGTCGCCGGCGACGAGCTCGTCGC
>Ga0209124_10000660_pt1 | contig 16764 bp, 11 predicted proteins | sample BarGraIncu01122A_FD_184502 | JGI IMG/M metagenome (GOLD analysis project Ga0209124, IMG submission 184502) | Arctic peat soil microbial communities from Barrow, Alaska - Barrow Graham LP Incubations 011-22A (SPAdes) (version 2) | ecosystem: Environmental > Terrestrial > Soil > Wetlands > Peat...
ACTTTCACTGGCGACGCCTCTCGCGCCGCCCCTGCGGGCAGCGCCCGCCACTTGAGGAGCTTGCCCTGATACACCAACTGCACCCGCCCGTTGCGCAACGTCCGCACCATCACCTTCCGCCGCACCAGGCTCAACGCCTCGTGTTGCCGGTCCAACTGATACCGCTTCCCTGCACACGCCACCGTCCAGTCGCCTTGCACCACGCGCTCTTCTTCCCAGCTCAACACCTCATTCAAGTGCCTCGGCACGGCTCGATGCACGTCCACGGGACTGGCGGCGGCGCGCGCAAACTGCCGGTTGAACCGGCGCAGATATTTCCCGTCCAAAAACCGGTTCGCGCTTTCCATGTCGCTGATCCCGGCCAATCGCATTTCTTTGACCAGCCGGTCTTGCAGCACGCCGTTCATCCGTTCCACCCGCCCCTTGGCTTGCGGGCTGTTGGCCAGAATCAGTTTCACCCCCAGAGCCTCCATCGCCCGGCCAAACTGCGTCTGCGGTGCTTTCCCGGCCAGCTGCTCGGCGATGCTAACCACCCCTTCGCAGCGATAGATGCTGTCCCGATCCACATACAGGCTGGCCGGCAGTCCATGCTGGCGCACCCAGCCTTCCAGCACATCGTAGCTGGCCCGCGTCGTCTCCTCCGCGAAGAAGCGCGCCCGCATCCGGTTGGTGGCGTCGTCCACCATCACCATCAACACGCACCGGGGGCCGCGTCCCTCGAACCAGTCGTGGTGTGACCCGTCCAGTTGCACCATCGCCCCCAAGCTCGGCTTGCGCTCCCGCCATTGCCGGTGCTTTTGCTTGCGGCGACGCACCGTGTGCTGGCCTGCCGCCAGCCGCCAGCGCCGTAGCGTCTCGTGATCGACCACCAGCTTTTCCTTCAACAACTGTTCAGCCATCAGCGTCGGCCCAAAATCGGCGTAGCGTTCCTCGGCATAACGAGCCAGCGCCAGGGCCCGCAGTTCGGGCGGCTTGCGCCGCGCGCTGGGCTGGCCCCGCAGCCGATGCACCAGACCCGCATCCCCGTGGGCCTGATACCGTTTCCAGATCCGCTTGCTTTGGCGGTAGCCCACCCCCATCAGTTCCGACGCCTGCACCAGTGTCAGTTCTCGTTCCGTGACGCCCACCATCACCGTTAATCGTTCCCGTTCTTTCCGACTCATTGTTAATGTCTCCATGTTGTGGCCGGGTTGCTACCGCATCCCAACCCATGGGGACATTCTTATCGAGTTGCCATGGGGACATTCTCATGGAGTTCCGACACTTCACACAATCGGCTTGTCGAACAGGGCGGCTGAGACGATATTCTGCTTGCGCACAATATGCCGAACGAACTGACAGAGCTTGAGTTCTTGCTCGATGATGTAATCGGTGGCCGCCCGTTGACACCTGAGACGGTGGACCTCCCGACATTGCGCGGCTTTCTCGAAGATGTGGAGATTCTAATCAAGGGCGATGTGCCGGGCGCAAGCCTTGCGGATTCACGAGTTCGGATTGAGGAAGGGTCGGTCAAGATCGTTGCGCTCGTCGCATACTTGCTGGCGGCGGATGTCCGCACGGACCTGGCGAAGCTGGACCAGACGGGCGATCTGGATGCGATTCAACCGAAGCGCGCCCAAGTAATCGAGCGATGGCAGATGCGGGCGCGGCGTTCTCCGAGCCGCGTGTATGCAGTCGGCACGGGAGTGAAGAAGCATGCAATCCGGGTTACGAACACGAGCCAGTTTCAGCACGGCGGTGAAAATGCCTGGGTCAGTGTCGAAAAACATCTCGCCGGAAAGGTGGTTGACCTCGGGGGCAAACAAGACCCGAACGTGCATCTGGTGCTGGCGGACTCGGGCGAGAGCGTGCGGGTGGGCGCAACGGAGCAGCAATTGGGAGCAGAAAAGGAAAACCAGCTTTACAAGCTCGTGAATTTGCGGGTGCAAGGTGAGCAGCATTTGCGGACGAAGGCGTTCCGCAATCTTCGGTTGATTCAGTTTCTGCCGCAGGCAACGGAAGTGGACGAAGAAGCATTGGCGTCGCTTTGGGAAAAAGGCCGGAAGGCGTGGAAGGATGTGCAGTCCGCCGCTGGATGGGTGGAAGCGTTGAGGGGAAACCGGTGACGCCATGATTCAGGTCTCGCTCGACACCAGCTTCCTGATTTCGTTTGCCGATCCTGACCGGCCAAATCATGCGGTGGCAGTTGATTACTTCCGTCATTGCCTTGCGCAGCAAATTCCGATGTGGCTTTCCACCGTGGCCGCCGGTGAGTTTGAAGTGGGTCAGCCTATCAGCGACCTGCCGCTCCAGAACTTTCGCGTTCAGCCCTACAACCTTCCCCACGCCATCCGCGCCGCGGCATTGTTCCGGGCGATTCGCGAAGACAATGCTCCATCCGCTGAAGACCGCCGCCCGATCATCATCAACGACCTGAAAATTCTGGCGCAGGCTGAAGAAGAAAATATCCCGATCATCTTGACGGAGGACCGAAATACTCTGTGGCGAATTACCGAACGGCTTCGGCAGCGCGGTCACACTGCAGCGCGGGTGTTGCTGCTGACCGAAGGATTCACTCCGGGACGACTTGAGCAGCCAGCCCAAGATGAGCTTCGGCTACCAACCCCGCCTACTCCGCCAGCCCCGCAAGACTGATGAGCGACGGGCCGGGCGGGGTGGTGGTGAGGCTGCAAAAAATGAGGGAGGCGACTCGCGTAGCCTCCCGGGGAAATCCTACTATCCAGACGAGCCGGGTTTCAGATTCCGAAGAGGATATAGACGACAATGGAAACGATGACAACAACCGTTTTGAGGCGTCCGGAAGGGTGAAATGAGCAATTTCGCCTTCCTCCAAGCCGAATGGCCCGCGTTGCACGATGCCGCGACGAAAGCGGAATCGCTGGCCTATCCTGATTCGCGGGCGGCGTGCTTTTACGCGCGGCGCGGTTTGGAGGTGGTCGTGCATTGGCTCTACAAACACGATGCGTCGCTGCGTCTGCCGTATCAGGACAACTTGAGCGCGCTCATCCACGAGCCGACGTTCCGCAACGCAATCGGTCCGGCGGTGTTCGCCAAGGCGAAAGTCATCAAAGACCTGGGCAACCTCGCGGTTCACAGCCATAAAACAATCCGGGAGCTCGACGCGCTCGCCGCCGTGCGCGAACTGTTCCATCTCGGTTATTGGTTGGCGCACACCTACGCGCGTGGCGCAAAGCCGCCGCCGGGTCTGACTTTCGATCCAAACGCACTCCCGAAAACCACGCTGCCGAAACAGACCATCGAGCAGCTTCAGCGGTTGGAGACGCAACTGCGGGAAAAGGATGAAAAGCTCTCGTCGCTGCTGGCAGACAAGACGATGCTGAATGCGGAGTTGACGCGCCTGCGCGTCGAAATTGCCGCGGTGAAGAAGGCGAACACCGCGCAAGCCGACACGCACAATTATTCCGAGGCGGAGACGCGGGATTACTTCATTGATTTGTTGCTCAAGGAGGCGGGCTGGCCGCTGGACCAGCCGCGCGACCGGGAATTTCCCGTTGAGGGAATGCCGAACAACGAGGGCAAAGGCTTCGTGGACTACGTGCTCTGGGGCGATGACGGAATTCCGCTCGCGCTGAACGAGGCCAAGCGCACGAAACGCGACCCGCGCGTGGGCCAGCAGCAGGCGAAGCTGTATGCGGATTGTCTGGAAAAGCAGTTCGGGCGGCGGCCCATCATCTTTTACTCGAACGGTTACGAGCATTGGATATGGGATGACGCGAACTATCCGCCGCGTCCGGTGCAGGGCTTTTACAAGAAGGCCGAGTTGGAGTTGTTGATTCAACGCCGCGTCACGCGCAAGAAACTGGCGGACGCGAAGATCAACGAGGCGATTGTCGACCGTTATTACCAGACACGCGGCGTCCGGCGCATCGGCGAGGCATTCGAGATAGACCGTGACCGCAAGACGCTCGTCGTGCAGGCCACCGGCGCGGGCAAGACGCGCACGGCTATCGCGCTGTCCGATTTGCTGATGCGCTGCAATTGGGCGAAGTGCGTGCTGTTCCTCGCCGACCGCGTAGCGCTGGTGAAACAAGCGGTGAATGCCTTCAAGAAACATCTGCCCGAAGCATCACCCGTGAACCTCGTCACTGAGAAGGACGCGGAGGGCCGGGTATTTGTCTCCACCTACGGGACGATGATGGGTTTGATTGACGAGACGAAGGGCGGTCAGCGGCGTTTCGGCGTCGGGCATTTCGATCTCATCATCATTGATGAGGCGCACCGGTCGGTTTATCAGAAGTATCGCGCCATCTTTGAATACTTCGATTCGCTGCTCGTGGGTTTGACCGCCACGCCGCGCGACGAGATTGACCGCGACACCTACGGATTGTTCGACTTGGAAAAGGGTGTGCCGACTGATGCCTACGATTTGAAAGATGCGGTGAAAGACGGATTCCTCGTGCCACCGAAGTCCGTGTCGGTGCCACTCAAGTTTCCGCGCGAGGGCATCAAATACGAGAATCTGTCCGAGGAAGAGAAGGAGCAGTGGGACGCGAAGGAATGGAGCGAGGATGGCAGCACGCCAGATTTTGTGGAGGCCGAGGCGGTGAACAAGTGGCTGTTCAACATCGACACCGTGGACAAGGGGCTGGAGCACATCATGACCCGCGGGCAAAAAGTGGCGGGCGGCGACCGGCTCGGCAAGACCATCATCTTCGCGAAGAATCAGGCGCACGCAGATTTCATCCAGAAGCGGTTCGATATCAACTATCCCAGCCTTGCCGGGAAGTTCGCGCGAACGATTACGTTCAAGACCGAATATGCGCAAAGCCTGATTGATGATTTCTCGCAGAAGAACAAAGCGCCGCACATCGCCATCTCCGTGGATATGCTCGACACGGGCATTGATATACCGGAAGTGGTGAACCTTGTGTTCTTCAAGCTGGTGCGGTCGAAGACGAAGTTCTGGCAGATGGTCGGACGCGGCACGCGGTTGTGTCCCGACTTGTTCGCGCCGAGCAAGGACAAGGAGTTTTTCTACATCTTCGACTACTGCCAGAACCTGGAGTTTTTCAGCCAGAACCCGGAGACGACCGACGGCGCGCTCGGTGAATCACTCGGCAAGCGCCTGTTCAAGACGCGGCTGGAATTGATCAGCGAGCTGGATCGCAAGTTGTCGGGCGTCGCGAAAGAAGGCCCGGAGAAGGAATCGGAGTTGCGGCAAGAAACCGCCTATATTCTGCGCGACGAGGTTGCGGCGATGAACGTGGAGAACTTTGTCGTCCGCGCGAAACGGCGGCTGGTCGAGAAATACGCCAAGCCGGAAGCGTGGGGTGAACTGAAGCTGGAAGCATTCGCGGAACTGGCGCATGAAGTCGCCGGGTTGCCGTCCGAATTGGAGGCGGAAGACGAAGAGGCGAAACGCTTCGATCTGCTCATGCTGAACTTGCAACTGTCCGTGTTGCGAGTCGAACCCGCTTTCAAGCGGCTCAGCGATCAGGTGAAAGCGATTGCCGGGTTGCTGGAGGAGAAGTCGAGTATTCCGATGGTGCAACAACAATTGCCGCTGATTCAAGACCTCCAAACCGATGAGTGGTGGCAAGACGTGACGACGCCCATGCTCGAAAATGTTCGCAAACGCATCCGCGCGCTGGTGAAGTTGATCGAGAAGCAAAAGCGAAAACCGATTTACACAGACTTTGAAGATCAGATTGGCAGTGAGACGACGGTAGAACTTCCAGGCTTCGCCGCGCCTGACAGCTTCGAGCGATTTCGCGCCAAGACCCGCCAGTTCTTGCGTGACCACGAGGATGATCTGGTTATCCACAAGCTGCGCATGAACGAACCACTCACGGCAACGGACCTTCACGAACTAGAGCGGATGCTGACAGCGAGCGGACTAGCCAATCCCGAACATTTGCAGAAGGCGAAAACGGGAAGCAACGGACTCGGCCTCTTTGTGCGCTCCTTGGTCGGCTTGGATCGCGAAGCAGCGAAACAGGCCCTCGCGGGTTTCATGTCGGGAAAGACTCTCAGCGCGAACCAAATCGAATTCGTGAATTTGATTGTGGATCACTTGACCGAACACGGCGTAATGGATGCCGGTCTGCTTTACGAGTCACCGTTCACGGACATCACACCGCAAGGACCAGACGGTTTGTTTCCAGCAGCGCAAGTTGACCAACTTGTTTCATTGCTCAGAGAAGTTCGGCAACGGGCGATTGCTTAAAGTCGTCCGCGTATCCGCGATTCAACTTTTGTAAGCCTCCATCCCTGCGCATGTGCAAACCGGATTGCGGTCGCCGAAGACGTTGTCAATGCGCCCGACGGCGGGCCAGAATTTGTAGTCGCGCAGACCCGCCACCGGAAACGCCGCCTGTTCGCGCGAATAGGGCCGGGTCCAATTGTCCGCCGCAATCATATCCGCCGTGTGCGGCGCGTTCTTCAGCAGGTTGTTCTGCCGGTCCGCCGCGCCGGATTCGATGGCGATAATTTCGGCGTGAATGGCAATCATCGCGTCACAATAACGATCCAACTCAGACTTCGATTCGCTTTCCGTCGGCTCGACCATCAGCGTGCCGGCGACCGGCCACGAGAGCGTCGGCGCGTGAAAGCCGTAATCCATCAGCCGCTTCGCCACGTCCTCGGCGGTGACGCTTTTGAACTGGCGCAAATCAAGGATGCACTCGTGCGCGACCAGACCTTTGCGCCCGCGATACAGCACCGGGAAATAATTTTCCATGCGTTTGGCGATATAGTTGGCGTTCAGAATCGCAAACTTCGTGGCTTCAGTCAGGCCGTCCGGGCCCATCGCGGCAATGTAAGCCCAGGAAATCGGCAGAATGTTCGCACTGCCCCACGGCGCAGCGCTGACCGGACCGATGTGTTGGAGTTCAACCTTTAGGTTGCCACCGCCACCCGAACACGCTGACCCAGGCTGCGCCGGAGGCTTCCGTCTTCGCATTGTTTCGCCGAGACAGGTCGCCGAGGCGAGAGCGTGAACTCCAACAACGCTTTGTCCCGGCAGGAACGGCACAAGATGTTTGGCCACGCCGATCGGCCCGACGCCCGGCCCGCCGCCGCCGTGCGGAATGCAAAACGTCTTGTGCAGGTTCAAATGGCACACGTCCGCGCCGATGTGACCGGGACTGGTCAAACCCACCTGCGCGTTCATGTTCGCGCCGTCCATGTAAACCTGTCCGCCGTTGGCATGGATGATTTCGCAAATCTCCTTGATCGTCTCCTCAAACACGCCGTGCGTGGACGGATACGTGACCATCAGGCAGGCGAGGTCGGCTTTGTGCGACTCGGCTTTGGCGCGCAAATCAGCAACGTCAATGTTCCCGTTCTTGTCGCAGGCGACGGCAACGACTTTCAGCCCGGCCATGACAGCACTGGCGGGGTTCGTGCCGTGCGCGGAGGTCGGGATGAGGCAGACGTTGCGGTGCGCTTCGCCCCGACTTTCGTGATAAGCGCGAATGACGAGCTGGCCGGCATATTCGCCTTGGGAACCGGCGTTGGGCTGCAATGAGATTCCAGCAAAGCCGGTGATTTCCGCGAGCCAATCTTCGAGGTTTTGGAAAAGGATTTGGTAACCGCGCGCCTGCTTCAACGGCGCGAATGGATGAAGCTTTGCAAACTCCGGCCACGAAATGGGAAGCATTTCAAAGGCGGCGTTCAGCTTCATCGTGCAGGAACCGAGCGGAATCATCGAGGCCGTCAGCGACAGGTCGCGCGATTCCAGCCGCTTGATGTAGCGGAGCATTTCAGTTTCGCTGTGGTACGAGTTAAAGACCCGGTGGGTAAGAAAGGCTGAGGTGCGGGCAGGTGGGGCAGACATTCCTGTCTGCCGGTTCTCCGGACATTCCTGTCCGGACTTTTTGGAACTGGCGACTGGAAAGTCGCCAGAACCCGCAGGCAAGAATGCCTGCGCTACATCCGACACGGTGAAACCTATGGCCTTGTTACCCTTGAAAACCTGCCAGATTTCAACCACATCACTTTCACTGGTCGTTTCATCGAGCGAGATGCCGATTGTGTGGTCGTCAATTTCGCGGAAATTCATCCGGTGCGCTTCGGCAGTTTTGAGAATGTCCGATGCCGGCTTTTGGCCGAGTTCGATGCGGATCGTGTCAAAAAACGTGCTGCCAGCATCCTGCTGGCAGTTCTGACTTTTTGAATTATTCTGCCGGCGGGACGCCGGCAGCACGTTGTAACCCAGTTTTTCCAGGCCGACGGCAAGAATTCCGGTCAGGGCGTGAATCCGCTGCGCGATTTTCTTCAAGCCTTCCGGCCCGTGATAAACGGCATACATGGACGCCATGTTCGCCAGCAACGCCTGCGCGGTGCAGATGTTGCTCGTGGCCTTCTCGCGCCGGATGTGTTGTTCGCGGGTTTGCAGCGCGAGGCGCAAAGCGGGTCTGCCGCGCGAATCCTTGGAAACGCCGACGATGCGTCCGGGCAGGCTGCGTTTGAACTGGTCGCGCGTGGCGAAGAACGCCGCGTGCGGGCCGCCGTAGCCCAGCGGCACGCCGAAGCGTTGCGCGCTGCCGATGGCGATGTCCGCGCTGAATTCCCCCGGCGGCTTCAATAATGTGAGTGCCAGCAAATCAGTGGCAACTGTGACCATCGCTCCAGCAACGTGGGCTTTTTCGACAAATGGCGCAAAGTCGTGAATCGCGCCAAACGTATCCGGATATTGCACCAGCGCACCGAAAACTTTGTTGTTGAACTTAAAACTCTCGTGATCGCCCACGACAACTTCGATGCCGAGAGCTTTGGCGCGCGTCCGGACAACTTCGATGTTTTGCGGATGACAACTCTGCGAGATGAAGAAAATGTTTCGTCCGTCCTTGAGCGCGTGACACATCGTCATCGCCTCGGCGGCGGCGGTGGCTTCGTCGAGCAGCGACGCATTGGCGATGTCGAGGCCGGTGAGAACGGCGACCATCGTCTGGAAATTCAGGAGCGCTTCGAGGCGGCCCTGGGAAATTTCGGCCTGATAAGGCGTGTATTGCGTGTACCAGCCGGGGTTTTCCAAAACGTTGCGCTGGATGACGGCGGGCGTGATGCAATCATAATAGCCCATGCCGATGTAGGAACGGAACACCTGGTTTTGCGCCGCGATTTTTTTCAGCGCATTGAGGACTTCCTGTTCGCTGCGCGCGGCGGGAAGTTGAAGCGAACGCGCGAGTCGAATCGGTTTTGGAACGGCGTCGTCAATCATTGCGTCAAGGCTCGCGTAGCCGAGTTGCTTGAGCATTTCGCCGGCGTCGGCAGGACGCGGGCCGATGTGGCGGCGGACAAACGGGTCGGGATGCGGCGCGTTTTCGACGGGCTTCAAAATTTTATTCTGCTTTTCGGAAAAAGCCATGCGCGGAAACTAAAGTTGCGGCACGGCAATGCAAGCGGATTCAGGGCAAAACGATGGCAAAACCCGGCACCATTTTTCTCTGAAACTGGCAACCGGCACGATTTGGGGACGCCACAATATACGGCATAAGCTGGCCGGCATGGCCACAATTCATTGTGTTTTTGGGCGTTTTTTTGACCAAATAAAGGTTGTGTTAAAGTGCCGATTTTTCTATTCTTTTTAAGCTTTCACGGACCCGGTCAAAACGACCGTAAAAGTGAGCTTTTTATGCCGAAAACCAAAGAAGATATAGCCGAAGAAACCAGCAAAACCAGATCGTCTGCGACCGATAAATACGACGCTTCAAAAATAGATAAACTCGAAGGTCTGGAAGCCGTTCGCAAGCGGCCCGGTATGTATATCGGCGATCCGGACGAGCGCGGTCTGCATCACAGCGTGTTCGAGGTGCTCGACAACTCGATTGACGAACATCTGGCAGGTTATTGCAACAAAATCGAAGTGACGATTCACGTGGACGGCTCGGTTTCGATCCGGGATGACGGACGCGGCATTCCGGTGGATATGCACCCGAAGTGGAAGATGCCCGCCGTCGAACTGGTGCTGACGAATTTGCACGCGGGCGGAAAATTCGGCCAGGGCGCCTACAAGTATTCCGGCGGCTTGCACGGCGTCGGCGCGAAATGTGTCAATGCGCTTTCCGACTGGTTCAAGGTCGAGGTCTCGCGCGACGAAAAAGTTTATTCGATGGAATTCGAGCGCGGCAAAACGACCCAGAAACTCGAAGTCATCGGCAAATCAAAAAAGACGGGAACCTTGATCACGTTCAAACCCGACCCGACGATTTTCACCCTCACCGTCGAGTTCAAGTTCGACATCCTCGCCAACCGCCTGCGCGAACTGGCGTTTTTGAATCCGGGCATTGAAATCGTGCTCAAGGACGAGCGCGATGAGAAGACGGAGACATTTTTTTACCGCGACGGCATCGAACAGTTTGTCCGCCAGCTTGGCCGGAGCAAGCAGCCGTTGCATCCCAAGCCCATCATGATCGCGGGCAAACGGCCCAGCAAAATTGACGGCAAGGACGAAGACGTGTTTGTGGATTGCGTCTTGCAATACACCGACAGCTACAGCGACCAGATTCTCTGCTTCGCCAACTCCATTGCCAATACCGACGGCGGCACGCACCTCACCGGCTTCCGCTCCGCGCTGACCCGCGCCATCAACCAATATGCCAAGCAGAACAATCTGCTGAAGGAAAAGGACCCGGCGATTTCCGGCGATGACGTCCGCGAAGGTCTGGTGTGCGTGCTCAGCGTGAAACTGCCGAACCCGCGCTTCGAATCGCAGACGAAGGTGAAGCTGGTGAACACGGAAATTGACGGCATTGTTTCGTCCATTATTTACGACGGGTTGATGACGCACTTCGACGCGAATCCCGGCGTCGCCAAGAAAATCATTGAGAAGGGCCTGCTCGCGGCGCGGGCGCGTGAAGCCGCCCGCAAAGCACGCGAGACGGTCCGCAAAGGCGCGCTCACCGGCGGCGGTTTGCCCGGCAAACTGGCGGACTGCTCCGACCGCGATCCGGCGAACACCGAATTGTTCATCGTCGAAGGTGATTCCGCCGGCGGCTCGGCGAAACAGGGACGTGACCGGAAGTTCCAGGCGATTTTGCCGATTCGCGGCAAATTGATCAACGTCGAGAAGGCGCGCCTGGACAAGGTGCTTCAGAACAACGAAATCCGCACGATGATCACCGCCGTCGGCACGGGCATCGGCGACGGCGAGGGTGAAGGCGCATTCAATCTCGAAAAGCTGCGCTACCACAAGGTCATCATCATGACCGACGCCGACGTGGACGGCTCGCACATTCGCACGCTGTTGCTGACGTTTTTCTACCGGCAGATGCCGGCACTGATCAAAAACGGCTTCGTCTATATCGCGCAGCCGCCGCTTTACCAGATCGCGCGCAAAAAACGCGTTGAATACGTGGATGACGACGCGCGGTTGAATAAAATTCTGCTCGAACTCGGCACGGAAGAAGTGCGTTTGAAGAACCTTTCCGACCAAAAGGAGCTTTCCCAAAAACAGCTCGCGGAAATTCTGGAGTTGCTCGAATCGCTCGACAAATACGCCAACGCCCTGAAACGTCACGGTGGCGATTTCGCCGAATACGTCGAGCATCGCCAAAAGAAAACCGGCGATCTGCCGAAACACCTGGTCAAGGTGCGCGAAGGCAATGATGAGACGGTGCATTATTTCCACACCGAGGACGAACTGGCGCAATTCGGCGCGAAGAATGCCGACTTGAAATTGTTTGGTGCCGAGGAGGAAGGCGACACGACAACCTTCGAGAAGAAAAATGGTTCGACCCGGCGCGCGCGGCACATCGAATTGCACGAAAACAAGGCCATCGTTGAATTGCTGGGGAAGCTCGACAAGAAAGGTTTCAGCATCGAGCACTACGCCGGACAGGACAAACCGTTGTTTGAAATCTGCGAGGGCGAAGGCGACCGGGAAACCGTCAAACCGCTGTTTTCCATCCCGGAAATTCTCGCGGCGGTCAAGGAAGTCGGCCGCCGCGGCCTGTCCGTCAAACGTTTCAAAGGTCTGGGTGAAATGAATCCGAAGGAACTTTTTGAAACGACCATGGACCCGGTGCGGCGCAAGCTGCTGCGGATTGACCTTACCGACGCCGTCGAAGCCGAGGAGATGTTCACGAAGCTGATGGGCGAAGAAGTCGAACCGCGCCGCCAGTTCATCGAGGACAACGCGCTCAACGTGCGGAATCTGGATATCTAGAAACTTTAACTTGCCAATGTAGTCACATGTGACTACATTAAGGCCATGAAAGCAAAAACAATTAAATACCCGTCCACGAAATCGGAACCGGCGGTGCTCAAAGAAGTGGCGGTGGCGCCAGGCATCGGAGAGGTCATCAGTGTTCGTTCGGCAAAGGCGCATCTCTCCGCGTTGCTTGATTTGGTGGCGGGCGGACATGAAATCACCATCACCAGCGACGGCAAACCCAAGGCCCGGCTGGTCAAGGCGATGGCAACCGAACCGCGGAAAATATTCCAAGGCATGGGCGACTACCTGTTAAAGCAGCCGATTCACGGCGGACCGCCCGCCGAGGAGATCGTTCGTGAGGATCGCGACTCTCGCGGCTGGTAAAATGTATCTTGATACCGCCATCATTGTGAAACTGCTTGTGCGTGAAGCCGACAGCGAATGGTTCAGCCGCAATCTCGCGGAGCACAGTTTTGAAACTTCCGAACTGGCCCTCACGGAAGTGCGTTCAGCGCTGCTCTCCAAAGAGCGCGCCGGGCACATCACAGCGCGTGAACGCGTGACAGCCGGGGAAAAATTCCTCGCGATGGTGCAAACCGAGCTTATCCGGCTGTTTCCGTTGAACCGCGCCGTGCTTGAACGCGCCAGCGCGATTCAACTGGCGTGCCATCCGCGCATTCCGCTGCGGACGCTCGATGCGCTCCATGTTGCCACGTGCGATTTACACCACCGGGGCGTTCTGTCAACCACCGACAGGCGGATCCGCGCCGCCTGTGAACAATTTGCCATAGCGCTTGTCCCGGCGAAACTGGAGGACTTAACCGCTGCCAACTAATTTGATTATGCCAGATAAAAGTTCCGAACAACTGCCTGCGGGCAACACGCCGCTGTTCGCCTCCGGAGAAAAAATCGCCAAGGTCAACGTCGCCGAGGAAATCAAGAATTCGTTTCTCGATTACTCGATGTCCGTGATCATTTCCCGCGCGTTGCCCGACGCGCGTGACGGCCTCAAACCTTCGCAACGCCGCATTCTTTTCGCCATGAATGAACTCGGCGTCATGCCGAACCGCAAGCACATCAAGTGCGCCAAAATCGTCGGCGAAACGATGGGCAATTATCATCCGCACGGTGACCAGGCGATTTACCCGACGCTCGTCCACATGGCGCAGCCGTGGGCCATGCGCGAACGGCTGGTGGACGGCCAGGGCAACTTCGGTTCCGTCGAAGGTGATCCGCCGGCGTCCATGCGATACACCGAGGCGCGGCTGGCGCATCTCGGCGCGGTGCTGATGGAGGACATGGATCAGGACACGGTGGATTTCGTTCCCAACTACGACGAGACCCGCACCGAGCCGACCGTTTTCCCCGCCGCCTTTCCCAATTTGCTCGTCAACGGCGGCACGGGCATCGCCGTGGGCATGGCCACGAACATGGCGCCGCACAATCTTGGCGAAATCATTGACGGCGTTTGCGCGCAGATTGACGACCCGAACATCACGGTCAAGGGCCTGATGAAATTCATCAAAGGCCCGGACTTCCCGACCGGCTGCATGGTGTGCGGATTGGAAGTCATCAAGGAATATTTCACGACGGGCCACGGCAGCATCAAGGTTCGCGGCAAGGTCGGGGTCGAACAACTCAAGGGCGGCAAGGAACAAATCGTCATCACGGAAATTCCTTACAACGTCAACCGCGCGGTGCTCGTCGAGCGCGTGGCCGAATTGGTGAACGAAAAAACGGCGGGCTTCACCGACATCACGGCCATTCGCGATGAATCGGACGAAAACACGCGCGTGGTCGTTGAACTCAAGCGTGACGCCATCGCCAAGGTCGTCATCAACAATCTTTACAAGCAGACCGCGCTGGAATCGAGCTTCGCCGTCAACATGCTGGCGATTGACCACGGCCGGCCCAAGACGCTCGGACTGAAGGAACTCATCAATTGCTACATCGAGCACCGGCGCGAGGTCGTGTTGCGCCGCACGCGGTTCCAATTGAAGAAGGCCGAGGAACGCGCCGAGCTGCTCGAAGGTTATCTCATCGCGCTGGCAAACCTCGACGATTTCATCAAAATCATCCGCGGCAGCAAGACGCGCGAGGAAGCCAGGGTCAAGCTGCTCGCCTTCGAGTGGACGCAAAAGCAGGTCGAGCGCTGGGGCATTTTGATCCGCAACGAGTCGCGTTTGACCAAGGGCCGCTATGCGCTGACCGAACGGCAGGTGGACGCCATTCTGGAATTGCGCCTGTATCAATTGACCGGCTTGGAAATTGACAAGGTCGAAGGCGAATACAGGGAACTGCTCAAGCGCATCGAGGATTTGATGGACATTATTGCGAAGGAAGCCCGCGTGCTCACCATCATCAAGGACGAATTGAAGGTGATCAAAGAGAAATACGCCACGCCACGCCTGACCGACCTCAAGCCCGACGAAGGCGAGATCAACATCGAAGACCTCATCGCCAACGAAGGCGTCATCATCACGCTTACGCACAACGGCCTCCTCAAGCGCACCAACGTCAGTTCCTATCGCGCGCAACGCCGCGGCGGCAAAGGCGTCATCGGCATGACGACAAAAGAGGGTGTAACGGATGAGGACAATGATTTCATCGAGCATTTATTCACGGCCAGCACACACGATTACCTCATGTTCTTCACGAACACCGGCCGTGTGTATGTTGAGCGCGTGCATGAAATTCCCGACATGGGCCGCGCCGCCAAGGGCCGGAGCATCGCCAATTTGCTCGAATTGAAGGCGGGCGAAACCATCGCCGCGCTCATCCGCGTCCTGTCCAAAACGAACGCGAACAAGGAAGACGTCACGTGGGAACAGCCCGGCGAACTTTTCTTTGCCACGAAACAGGGCACGGTGAAGAAAACTTCGCTCAACGAATTCACCAACGTGCGCAAAGGCGGCATCATCGCCATCACCATCGAGCCAGGCGACACATTGATTGACGTAAAACTTACTCGCGGGAGCATCATTGAAAAAGATGAGGTTAAAGATCCCGGTGACGGCGTCGTGCTGATTACCCGGGATGGCATGAGCATCCATTTCAACGAGTCGGATGTTCGTTCCATGGGCCGGTCAGCCGCCGGTGTGCGCGGCATCAATCTGTCGAAAGGCGACGAGGTTGTCGCGCTGGCCATTGTCGTTCCGGACGCCAAACTGCTGGTCGCCGGCGAAAACGGCATTGGCAAACGCACCGACTTCGAGGAATACCGGGTTCAATCGCGCGGCGGCAAGGGCATCATCACGATGAAGACCACCGAGAAAACCGGCGCGGTCGTCGGCGCGTTGACCGTGCGCGACGCGGATGAAATCATGCTCATCACCGTCAAAGGCCAGATGGTGCGCACCTGCGTGAAGGACATTCGTGAAGCCGGCCGCAACACTCAAGGCGTGAAGCTGATTGAATTGGAATCCGGCGACAAATTGCAAGCCATCGCGCCGGTCATCGGCGAGGACAAGGAAGATTCCGCCGCCGGGGACGAGCCGACGAAATAATTTTCAAACGTCCCTTGCCAGTCAGGTAATCTGCTGTATCAGGTTCCCCAAGCCCGATGGTTGGTGTGAAAGAATCATGAAAAGACGCATTTTAGCCGTATTTATTCTGGCGGTTCTGGCCCTGTCCGGCCGGGCCGCCAGTACCAATCAAACCGCCGTTGTCTCAACCAACAAACCGGCCTGGGAAAACAGCGTCTCGGCGGGTCTTTCGCTCACCAGGGGAAACAGCGACACGCTGTTGACCACCGCAGCTTTTAAAACCCGTAAGAAAACCCCGGAAAACGAGTATATGTTCGGTGTGGATGGCTCGTATGGCAAAAATGATTCCGTCAAAAACAATGAAACGCTGCACGGAGTCGGACAATACAATCATCTGTTCAGCGAACACTTCTTCGACTACCTGAATGCAGAGGCTCTGCACGATGGCATCGCCGATCTGCAATATCGCATCACGCTCAGCCCCGGCGCCGGTTATTATTTTGTCAAGAAGACCAATACGACGCTGGCCGGCGAAGTCGGTCCGGCCCTGATCTCCAACGACTCGGTGGCGTGGACACCACTTACGCGTCATTGCGTCTGGCGGAACGGTTTGAGCACAAGTTCAATGACAATGCGCGCGTCTGGCAAAAAGTGGAATTCCTCCCGCAGGTAGACAAACTTGACAACTTCCTGATCAATGCCGAAATCGGTCTGGAAGCCTCTATCTCAAAAAAACTCAGCCTCCAGGTTGCCTTGCAGGACAACTTTGTCAACCAACCCGCACCCAGACGCAAGGATAATGATGTGAAGCTCATCAGCAGTCTGGTTTACAAATTTTAAACGGAAGCTGGGAATCACGCCCGCCCCGCGCGTTGCTGGACGCGCCTCGCGTCCGGCTGTTTGGTGTGTGTGGTTGTTTCCATGTGTGCACCTTAAGGCAAAACCAATGTTTCCCGCGAGGGCGCGGAAAACTGCGCCCGGGACGGACGCGCTCCCGATATCAACTTCGGTTTACGGGGCAAGCCGTTCCAATTTCCAGGAACCATCCGGCTGCCGCGTGTAGCAAAACCGGTCGTGCAACCGGTTCAGCCGGCCCTGCCAGAATTCAATCCGCTCCGGCTTCAAAACATAACCGCCCCAATTCGGCGGCAGCGGCACGTC
>Ga0209124_10000664_pt1 | contig 16696 bp, 10 predicted proteins | sample BarGraIncu01122A_FD_184502 | JGI IMG/M metagenome (GOLD analysis project Ga0209124, IMG submission 184502) | Arctic peat soil microbial communities from Barrow, Alaska - Barrow Graham LP Incubations 011-22A (SPAdes) (version 2) | ecosystem: Environmental > Terrestrial > Soil > Wetlands > Peat...
AGCTTTGCAATTCTTGGGAGGTAACATGCCTGCAAAACAGATCGTATCTTTTTCTTTTCAACAGCAAAATATATGTTCTAAAATTACGAACATACGAGTTGAGCCAATTTCAAACCAAGCATTAATCAGTTATATTCTGAGTAGAAAGATAGACCTTGAATTGGCCAGACTTTATTGCCAAGAAGTCAACTATACTGTTCGAAACATGAATTACTTCTCCATAGGATTTAAGAACGATAGTCAAGGATATGAACTGAGCAACCAATACTTCAAAGGTTCCTCATCACCTAAAGACATAACTACCTATAAAAACGAGAAAGACAGCTGTTTGATCTTTGAGGGGTTCTGGGATATGCTCTCCTATTTTACGCTAAAAGACATAAACCAACCTGAGCATGACGTTGTGGTATTAAACTCAGTTCTTAATCTGCCGAAAGCTGTAAGTTTTATCGCAGCTCACGACAAAGTATATACTTTCCTAGATAATGATTTAGCCGGTGAACGAACAACTAATGTACTTATGGGAATTTGCAAGTCGCTATTGAATCAGTCAGTACATTATTCAAATTTTAAAGACCTGAACGATTACCTGTGCGGTAAAACAAAAGATCCGGCAACCTCCAAAGAAATCAGAGAACAACCGAAGAAAGGCAATACACACAAACTCTAATGGGTATCCACGCAACTGGGCAACGGGCATTATCAAAATAATGCCATAGCTTATTAGGGCTTTTTCTTTACGCTTCGTTCCACTACACTAAAAAAGCCCACTAAGCCAAGGGATAAACCCCTCTGGACACCCCAGGATAAAATCTTCGATTTTACAAACGCAAACAACAAACGCAAACCAATAAGACTACGAACATGGGCTACGCCGTTCTCCATTTAGAAAAAACCTCAGGCACTGACGCCGGAATGTCAGCGCACATAGAGCGCACTATCTCGCCCAAAAATGCAGACCCATTAAGAACTCACTTGAACAAAGAGCTTGTTCAGTTTCCCGAAGGCGTCAGCAATCGCACCCATGCTATCCAACACCGGCTAGAAAACGCAGGTATCACCCGAAAAATAGGAAAGAACCAGGTGAGGGCAATTCGAATTTTACTCACCGGAAGTCCGGATGACATGAAAAGGATTGAGTCAACCCAGCAGCTCGATGACTGGTGTAAGGATAATCTGGATTGGCTTAAGAAAACATACGGAAACGATAATATCGTTTCTGCTGTTTTGCATCTGGATGAGACAACTCCACATATCCATGCGACTGTAGTGCCCATCACTACTGGAGAGCGAAGAAAAGCCAAGCAAGAACCATTGGGCACAAAGAAGAAATACAAGAAGAAAAACAGTGATGCTGTTCGCCTTTGTGCTGATGATATAATGTCCCGTGACAAGCTTAAAGAATATCAAAATAGTTATTCCCATGTAATGGCAAAATATGGTCTACATCGTGGTATTGATGGTTCTGAAGCCAAACATATATCTACCTCACAATATTATCGGGAACTACTTTCACAGACAGAAGGAGTGCAGGAGAATATCGGGAGCTTATTGCATCAACAAGAGCAAGTGACAGAAGAGCTATCAAAGATCAAGAGAGAAGTTAAAACCGAAAAATTAAAGAGTACAGCGGTAAATGTTGCTACTTCCGCTATCGAGGGTATCAGTTCTGTTTTCGATAATTCGAAATTGAAAAAGCAAGAAAAGGAAATTGGAAAACTCAAAGCTGAGAATACAACCCTAAGAGCAGAAAATAAACAATTAAATGAACGCATCGGTCATCTAAGAAATGAATACGAAAAGACGACAGATAAACTCCGTGAAGAACTTAGAAAGATATACAATTTGTTTCCCGGCATTAGAGATTTGTTCAATATCGAGAAAAGCTGTAAAGCTGTAGGCTTTTCGGATGAACTGACACAAAAGTTACTCAAGATGAATCCTGTCGGCTTTAAAGGAAAACTCTATTCGGTAGAATATCATCGTGAATTTGAAACTAATCACTCTATCGCTAAAATAGAAAAAGACAGTGCTGAGCCAAGTCGACTTCGATTGTTTGTAGATAACTTAGAAATAACCGAATGGTTCAAAAAGAAGTATCAAGAGTTTCAAAAAGATTTAGGTATTAACCCAAAACTGAAACAAGGAGAAAATAGAGGATTTAAAATTTAAGAATATCTATAGTCTTCAGCCGTATTATATGGAATAGCACATTAATTCTAATAACACATTATTTAAGGTGTGGGGATGAGAATCGACATTTTTCCTATAAGACCTCAAAGCTCTAGAACAATTACTCTTATTGACTCATTCTTAAATCTTATATAAATATGTATATTTTTGTAGAAAAAGTATCATGTTCCGTTTTTATTGACTAATTTAGTGGACTAGTATTTAGAGTATTCCTTCATTTTGATAGAATAATAGATTTACTGTATTTATTGATAGTTCAAATTATTTCTGCTCAAAACACTCCCTTTTCTTACCCTTTATTGCCCTCCTAAATTGCTCGTCCTAATTATTTTCGGTTGTCCAGAGTTAATCATCTGATTATTAACATATTGTATTTTCGCTTGTCCTAGTTTTTTTCACCCCTTTTTTTGATGGTTTAAAGTTAAAATGTTATTTTTATAGGATTGATTTGTTGAATTTATATGGATATTCAATGAGTTCATAAAAATATAATACTTTTTGTATTATCGAATTCACAGCCTCACTTTGTGATAAGAAAAAACAAACTCAGCCGCAAAGTGGCAATAATATACAATAAGCCCTATCAATAGAAGCATGAAAAAAATTACACTTTCCCTATTTTCTATTCCCTTAATGGTAATAAGCCTACAGGCACAGAATCTTCACAAACTAAGCACAGAGCGCAACGCTTACCGTGCAGCCGATCAACTAGTAAAACAACAAGTTGAGTACAAAGATCCCGGCAGTTCAGGCAAGAACCTGACATGGGACTTTCGATTCCTGCAACCCATTAATGAGGAATATGCCCTCAACTATTTTATCCCCGACAGTACCAATATGATACGATTGTGCGGACAGGAACACAACACCCGTTATTATTTCCGCCAGCAAAAGGACAGTCTGCAAGCCGTGGGGTATGAAAATTCCACAACTTATATGGAATATCCCACACCCGAACTACGGATGCGTTTTCCTTTTGCTTATGGCGACACACTGTTTAGCTACTTTGTGGGCAAAGGACAGTACTGCCACCGGCTAGAGCTGGCGGTAAAAGGCTATACCCGCGTTGAAGCTGACGCCGAAGGTGAATTACTCTTGCCCAAAAGCGAAACAGTAAAAAAAGCAATGCGAGTGCGTACCCTCCGTCACTATACCGAAACGGGAAAAGACAGCGTGGAAATGACCCTCGACACCTACTCGTGGTATGCTGCGGGTATACGCTATCCTGTATTTGAGAGCGTCAAAACTACTCTGAGCAAAAAGGGAGATAAAAAAGACGAAAAAGGCGAGAGTATGAAAGATACCACCGTGTTTAAAACTTCATTTTACTACCCACCCGAAAAACAAACTTCGCAAGTAGAAACAGCCCCTATCCCTGAGGAAGCTAAAACAGCAGACCTTGGTGCAGCCGCCGTATTTACCGAAGCACAACTTATGCCTAACCCGGTCATCGATAATCTCTATATCAAATACAGACTGGTACGCTCTGCCAAAGTTTGGTTTACGGTACATAACAACATCGGTATACCCCAACGGAGCACTTCACCTCAACAGTTCGATGAAGGTGAGCATAGCACCACCGTACCCATGGGTAATTTAATTCCGGGAGTATATAGCTTGTTTGTGCATGTGGATGATATGGTAATGAGATTGAATGTGGTAAAAAAATAAAAAAGATAGAACTTAATTAAAACAATATGAAACGAAATATAACCCATAAATGTATCTTTCTCAGCATAATTATTTTAGTACAATTTATAGCGATGAAATTGTATGGTCAAGAGCCTTTTTATAAACCCATTTCACCTTTAACACCTACAGCATCTTCATTAGGTAAGTTTGGAGATGTACCTGTATCTTATTACACAGGACTACCTAATATCTCAGTACCCATCTATGATATTGTAATAAAAGGTTTTCACATCCCAATATCTTTAAGCTACCATGCTGAAGGCGTTAGAGTTGAAGAAGTCCCTTCTTTGGTGGGTATGGGCTGGACACTAAATGCGGGTGGAGTAATAAACCGCGAAAAAAGAGGTAATCCTGATGAGTATCTATTTAATTTTGAATCTAACAATAATTTTGTAACTAGCATCAATCAATATCTTAATATATTTGACAATCCTGTTGCTACTGGTGACCAGATTAATTCTGCTGTTTCACATTTATTTAAAAATAACCTATCAAATCCAACGAATACAGATTATGATTCTGAGCGAGATGTTTTTTCTTTAATTACGCCTAATCTGTATCAAAAATATATTATTGACACATTTGGAAAGGCATATTGCATGCCCGCTGTCCCATTAAAAATTGAGCCAAAACAACTAATCTACCTTGCAAATTATGGTTCCCCATATCCTATGTTTTCCGGTTGGAATGTAACTGATCAGAATGGGATTCAATATAGTTTCGGGAAGGGTTCGGATGGTATATTAAACGCAGATATTTATGACGCTCGTAACAATTGTGATGGAAGTAATGATGCTCCGGATATTATATCTTCATGGTACCTAGAGAAAATAAAATTGCCTTCAGGAGAGAGCATTACTTTTCAATACGATTCTATTTCTTATTGTTATCCAACTTCCTATCAGGAGTCAAGAAGATATCCGGATCCGGTTTCGGCAAAAGCTGGTGACACTTACATTTTTAATACAGTCAACTCAAATGCTGTCCATTATTCGAAAGCTATGAGAATCAAAACAATTATTTTCCCCGAAGGAAAAGTTGTTTTTTCAGCAGGAGTAGGCAGGAGTGACTTGAATGGAGATCGTGTATTAGACAATATTGCCATATATTCGAAAAATAATAGTGGATATACAAAAGAGAAGACTTTCCAACTCAATTACAATAATTCTGTATACAGATTGGCATTACTTTCGGTACAAGAGATAGGCAAAAATGGAGATACAAAGCCCCCATATACTTTTGATTATTTTGGTGATAATAATAATTATGGATTACCCCCATTGAATAGTCCCGATCAGGATATCTGGGGATTTTATAATATGACAAGTAACCAATCATTATTACCCGGGTATATTTTCAGAGATAACGATGGAAAATTCTATGGCTCAATAACTGGAGCAAATCGTTGTATAAACACTACTGCATGCCAATATGGAACATTAAAAAACATTACTTATCCAACAGGAGGATACACGGAATTTGAATATGAAAACAACAGAGCGAAAGGATATGTCAGCGGAGGAAGTATCGACCCTCTTTACATGTTAAACAACTTGAATGCAGCCTCTCCAACTGTTGAGAAAAGCGTTCATGTTAATGTGGAAAATACAAATGGGTATAATTCAGCCTTATCTGATATTTTTAGAGTAAACACATCAGACAATAACGGTATTAGTGTAAAAGTAAACGCAAATACATTTAATCCCGGATGCACAATAACTTCTCCTATGAACGGAGCAAATGGATCATTTTATGAATGCTTCTCTATCGATGTATTAGAAGTGGATGCAAATGGATCTGTTTTAAGTACTTATAGATCAAGAATATACTTTGGAGAAAATTCTAATTTGACTTTTTATCCAGGTCATTTTTATAAATTAAAAGTTACATGGAATGACATTTCACAAATAGGCAATTATGCCCGCGTTTGGTTTTATTATATGGACAGTCAGGATTCTGCGCCATCTATTTTAAATCCTGAAACAGGTATCACCAAAAAATATATAGATAAATCGGTTTACGCCGATGCCTATAATGATAAAAGTAATGCGACTTACACAACTAATCCTTTTATTATCAACAATGCGCATGGAGTCACTGCAACTGTTTCTGCACACGTATTAGGGAAATCTGGTAATTCATCCAATTTTGAAAACGATGGTTTTGATGTGTATATCATATCAGAAAAAACTCCGAATACAAATATATGGGAAACAGGGCAAAAAATAACTTACAGCGGACAAACTTCCAATCTGAGCTTCAATACACGGTATAAACTACAAGTAGTATGGAACACTTCTACTCCGACTTATGGTGATGTTGGCGTAACAATGCAATATACAGATTATGAATCAGTTCCGCAATTAACCAATTATGACAGAGTTGTAGGTGGGTTGCGAGTATCAAAAATAACTGATTTCGAAAAAAGTAACGGGCAAAAGAAAGTACGAAGATTTCTCTACGAGATGAATCAAAAAGATGATAGTGAGACTGGAAGTTCCGGAATATTAATGAATATACCTACTTTCTTTTCCTATTATACAGACTATCAATTAAGTGCTTCGGGAGTCCTCACGTTATTACCCAATGCATTGCATATTACATCTTTTGCCAGTAACCCACAAATTTTCACTCAAGGAGCTATTGCTGGATATAGAAAAGTAACAGAACAGTTTGGAGAAAATGGAGAAGGCGGATATACCAATTATTATTATACTTCTGCATTAGATTATCCAGATGATTTAATCGAAAGATCCTATTATTATCCCCATCCCCACACAACCAGCTATGATTGGCGAAGAGGGTTATTGACCAAACAAATTCATTATAAAAATGAAGGAGCAAGTGTGACTAAGGTTGCATCAATTTCTAACAATTATAATATAAACACAAATGTAAATAGTGATTACCAAAAAACGTTTGGAAATGTATCTATTTGGAGAGGAGCTCCAAATTTCTTTCATATGCCAGGAACTAGCAGTAAACCTATGATTGTTGTTGATGGTATGATTATTCAAAGACCAGATCAAATATCAAATTGGATTATTAGTTACAGTGGAGCCTCAAATTACTATAAAACAATTATTGAATCGTTCCCATTGATAAAGCAAGAAGTACATACCTATGCATCGGGTCAGGACATTGTAAAAACTACGAATTTAGAACAAAGCCCTTTTTGCCTTACTACTGCCAAGAGTACAACCACAAATAGTAATGGAAAGCAAGTAACCTTGGTAGAGAAAACTGTAGGAGATATTGTAACTACCACAAGCAGTGCCAACGATCCGGCTGCTCAAAATTTCAAAAATATGCTTGTAGTTCAACACAACCTAATGGCTCCTGTTGAGCAATATAAAATACAAACCGATGCCAATGGAAACCGAACCATTATAGAAGGCACTGTTATGACATATAATCAGCAACTGTTGCCTCAAACGTTATATAAACTTGAAATATCTTCCCCCTTAACTGAAAGTCAATACACAGCATGTCAAATTGACGCTTCTGGGAATTTCATAAAAAGTTCATATTACCAACCGAATATTTATTTTGATATGTATGATGCGTTTAACAACCTATTGCAACTTCACTACAGAAGCAATATGTATACTACTTACTTGTGGGGACCCGATGGACAGCATATGATTGCAAAAATTGTGGGTGCAGATTTCACTACAGTGAACACTGTACTAACACAGAGTCAGATTAACTCATCATATTTTGATGATAATGCACTCGCGACTTTATTGCAAACCTTACGTACAGACTCTCGTACTAAAAATGCTTTAGTTACTACTTACACCTATAAACCCCTAGTAGGAATAACCTCAATGACCGATCCCCGTGGAGTAACCACTAATTACAGTTATGATACCTTAAATCGTTTGTTTCTGGCACGCAATGATGATAAAAATATTGTCGGTCGTTACAGCTATGGTTACCAGAATGCTCCTGATAATGGACAAGTAGGATATACTGCACCAGTAGCAACGGTTACTCCCGGAGCTACTACTTACAATTACGGAACTACAGGCACTGCTACACTGAGTGGCGTATCAGGGGGATCGGGTAGTTATACCTATAGTTGGTCTTTGAAAAACAGTACCGGAACAGTATTGGTAAGTAATTCGAATACTACTTCGACAACATTTTCGTTTACCTGTTCTCAAACCGGAACATTAACTATTCAATGTGGAATCACTGATAATACAACAGGAATTTCAACAACGGTATCAACCTCTATCAGTTCAATAGGATATACGGCACCTGTAGCAACGGTTACTCCCGGAGCTACCACTTACAATTACGGATCTACAGGCACTGCTACACTGGGTAGCGTATCAGGAGGATCGGGTAGTTATACCTATAATTGGTACTTGAAAAACAGCGCCAGCACCGTGTTAGCAAGCAATTTGAATACTACTTCGACATCGTTTTCGTTTACCTGTTCTCAAGGCGGGCCATTAACTATCCAATGTGTAATCATAGATAATATAACAGGGCTTTCATCAACGCCATCAACCACTATCACCTCTGGTGCGGTTACGGTTTCTGGTAGTTTTACCACTATGTCCGGTTATACATATCCATATACCAGCCTTTCGAAAACGGGGAGTGGAGTCACATTTGGTTTAGTATTTCTGCCTACAAGCTCTCCAATGAGTGTTGGTTATGATTACTATATTGCCAGTGTATCTGCAGGTTTTCAACCATCAGGTTTTCGTTATATTTCTTACGACACCGGTGGAAGAACCTGGAATATCACGATTAATTCCAATGGTAGTGTCTACTGTAAAATAGTCAGTGGAACCTCTCTTCCTGTTGGTAGTGTTGTAGCTTTTGGATCATTAACATACAATCTCTAGCCAATAAGCAGCAACTATAATCTTCAACAATAAATCAGATAGTATAAAACATTATGAAATCAAAAATATATTTCCTTTTAAGCCTTTCTCTTCTTTGGTTTGGAGAACTAAGTGCACAAAACAATTCGAAAGAATTAGTAAAAGCTTCAGCAAAAGCATCTGCCGATAGCAGTTATATAGCGGTAAATAAAAAAGCCGGTTGGCAGTTTTTCAGTTCGTACTTAACTCCTATCAAAGCCGACAGTGTAATGATCGAAATGGTTGTACAACACGACCGCGCTATTGATTGGAAACAGGAGCAGTTGGTTGGTCGTATCAAATCAACTTCAATGTTACCAAAGGCAAGTCAAACCGTATCGTTTAGTTTGATATTCGACCTGTATCAATTACGCGTGGAACCCAACGGGAGATGTTATCTTCGCTTAGCCTCCGGCTCATTGCCTGATGGTGATCCGGTAATAATTCCTATCAGAGCGAAGTATAAATTGTGATGGGCATTCAACCCTGACAGGGACTACATCCGCTGTCAGCGGTTGATTAAAAAAATACAAAACTTCACGAACTTTATAAACTAACAAATATGAAATCATTTTATTATATCCTTTTGTTTCTTGGGATGCCGTTTTGGCTTTTGGCGCAGACAACCGGTCAAAACTATATCGTCACTACCGTGCCCATAGCGCCTGTGTCGAACCCTACAACCCTGACCGATGCCAATTCAAGCTCCAATTCAAACTCCAGCATTCAATATTTTGATGGGCTGGGACGGCCTGTGCAGACGGTGCAAAAAGCCATAACACCATCCGTCAAGGATTTGGTGAACTTTACCGAGTATGATGCTGTTGGGAGGGAGTATAAACACTGGCTGCCTGCTCCGGCTACCGGAAGCACCGGGGCGTCTGTAAATCTCAACGATTTTACCGGACTGGCAAATACGCAATATACAAGCAGTGAGAAACCGTATACCACTACCGAATTTGAATCCTCGCCACTAAACCGCGTAACCGGACAGTATGGTGCAGGAACAGCATGGTACACTGCTACAAAAAAGACAGGATTGGATTACAAGACCAATACCGCAAACGAAGTAACCTACTTTACTGTAAACACCAGCAACCAGTTGGTACGTGGCAATGGCACTACGAACTTTTACGATGCCAACACCCTGTACAAAACCGTAGCGACCGACGAAGACGTCAAACCCACTACCGAGTACAAAGATAAACTTGGTCAAATAGTGATGAAACGTCAAATATATAACGTGGGTAATGTTGATACGTATTATGTATATAACGACTTGGGACAACTGTGTTATGTATTACCTCCCAGCTTTATTGACGGTATGGGGAGTACTACATCGTTCGACGACGCTAACGTTCTCTTAAAACAGTTCGGTTATCTATATCGATACGACGAACGGGGTAATTGCATCTATAAGCGTTTGCCCGGCTGCACCCCTATCTATATGGTATATAATAGAGCAGACCGCTTGGTGTTGAGGCAGGATGGAAATCAACGCAAGCGGCCTCAAGGGGCACCAACTCAGTGGACAGTAACTAAATATGATTCTTTCGGACGAACTGTATTTACCGGACTGATGTATAGAACCGAAATAGACAGTACCCAAAATTATAAATCTATCAGGGATGTTTTATCGAATGTTGTTGTTACTGAATCATATTCAGATTTTTCTACAGCTACGCCGCTGACTATAAGCTATTACGACAATTATAATTTTCTTTCAAGTTCTCCATCAACATTGGCTTATCAGATAGTATCCGGTTACGATAAAGCTTACCCCATAACAGCTACAAGTGTATCCGACCTGAATGCCAAAGGCCTACTTACTGGAACAGTAGTATATCATCTGGATAACCCGACCTTGTTTGAAACAACCGCTCTTTATTATGATAAATACGGACGGGTGGTTCAGAGTAGGGCAACCAATCATTTGCTTGGGTACGATTTGGTGTATAATGAACTAAAATTTACAGGAGCACCGGCTCGTACCTACAAAACCCACGGTATCAACGGGGCTTCGGATACTTATAAAGAACTATACACCTATGATTACGACAAGGCGCAACGTCCTACAACAACTAAGTATAGTTTAAATGGAGGAGGTGAGGTTACGTTGGCAACAAATAGCTATGATGAATTGGGAAGACTAAAAACCAAAACACTTGGAGGTATAGATGCTACTACCTACAGTTATAATATTCGCAGTTGGACAACAGATATTGTTGGTAGCCGCTTTTCCGAGAATCTTTATTACAACAGTGGGGCACTGAATGGTGCTGCTCCCCGTTATAATGGCAATATAGCAGCCATGCAATGGAGCGTGGCAAACGATAATCTGAATTATAACCGGGCTTATAGTTTTACCTACGATGACCTCAATCGCCTGACCAATGCCAATTATTATGGGTTTAGTAACGGTAGCGTAGTAAGTGGTACTACGGACAAGTATAACGAAACGCTGGATTATCAGAACGATAAAATGGGGAATATACACGGTATTATCCGTAATGAAAACGGTACGCAGGTTGAAAGTCTGGGTTTGCTGTATCAGGGTAATCAGTTGCAAAAAGTGGACAATGGGATAAATCATTTTATTAGTTACGGATCGGAGTTATTTAAAAATTATGACAACCATATTGTTATCCCCAAAGAGTATGCGTATGACACAAATGGAAATATGTTGTACGATGCCAACGGCGGAGTGAGTGCAATTCAATATAATTTATTAAATTTGCCAGATAAAATTCATTTTACGGCAGGACATAAGAACCTATATACCTACGATGCTAGCGGGCATAAACTCAAGACGGTAAATTACTCTTCTAACCGGATATTAGATATTCCTATGAATACTATCACTCCGTTGTCTTCAACACCGTCCGATTATATTGTACTTACTACTGATTATGTGGGCAATATCATTTACGAAAATGGAGCCTTAAAAGAGATACTACTGCCTGAGGGATATTATAAGGATGGTGTGTTTTACTATTATCTGAAAGACCACTTGGGTAACAACCGGGTAACAATAAACAGCAGTGGAACTGTAGTAGAAAAAAACCACTACTACCCAAGTGGTACCCGTTTCTTTCCAGAAAGTACCAGCAATAGCAGTGCCTTAGCTTACCGTTACAACGGTAAGGAAATGGAAGCTATGAACGGGCTAAACCAAATGGATTATGGGGCAAGAAGGAGATATAGCTGGGCACCGATATGGACGGCTGTGGATCCACTGGCTGAAAAATACTACTCAGTATCTCCGTATGTTTATTGCTTGAATAATCCAGTGAAATTTTTGGATCCTGACGGGAAAGTAGTTTACTTATTTGCAACAGCATTACCAACTACCGATGGGACTACAAAGTCATGGGTCCCTTTTGCTACACATACCTTTATTGTAGTTAGAGGAAAGGACAATGAAGATCATTATTACGCATACGGATCAAATCAAGGGATTTATGGTAAATTAAATATGTACACGACTGAAAATCCATATCAGCAAGACCTACAGGTATATACAGACCAAAAGAATGGGAGAGAAAACATAAATTTGAAAAAATGCATAGAAATGCCTATTCCTGAAGGAATGACCAGTGAACAATTTGATAAAAAAGTTATCTCAACAGCTGAAAGTTTTGGAAATAATCCCAATGTTACCTACGTCTTAAATGGAGGAGGCGAAACAGGGGGTAATTGCAATACCTCAACATCTACAATTCTGAGTAAAGCAGGGACAGATGAAAAAACAATATCCGATACTAAATCAAAAATTCCTGGTGTGGTATGGGGATTTGGGGATATTAAGCCATGGACTGCTACTGAACAGAAAGCTGCAGTCCAGAAAGAAAACAAGATTTTAGAAGATGCGAATAAGTCTATAAAATAGTATTAATTTTTCAAAACAGATAAATATGAAATGGCTAAATAGAATTTTTAAAGTAATTATATTGACAATAATTTTAGGAGTAGCACACTCTGTTGTTAATTATACAATATCTCCACCTCCAAAACCAAACATGTATTTAGAGGGTGCCGTTTTTGCTGTATGTTTGTATAGTATAATCAATGTCTTATTTATAATTATTATATATATCACGACATATATAATTAACAACAAATTATCTAATGTGATTTTCCTATCTAAATATCTATTGTTGGAAATAATACTATTATATATTCTTTTTGCAATTAGCTCATATATTCCTTATAATCTCAATATTTTACCTGTAAATAAATTCACAGAAAATGACTTATTTCACACATTCACACCATTTATTATTTTATATATTATTTGGATCACTGTAATAATGATTGCACGTAGGAATAATAGAGTAAGTTTATAATCTGAGTGTGGATCCGTTATGTGAGAAATACTATAGTATTAGCCCATATGCATATTGTGCTGGTAACCCAATTAAGTATGTAGATCCAGACGGAAGGGTTCTTATGCTTGCAGGAAATCGCCAACAAAGAATAACTACTCTAACATATCTTCAAAAACTCACAAATGACAAATTAGGAGTTCGGCAGGATGGCACAGTAATTATCATGAAAACAGGAGTGAAAAACAATGGCAAGAATTTGACTACTGGAACAAGTTTAATTTCAGATGTAACGAAAAGTTCAAAAGAAATGACAATATCAATTGGGAAAAAGGGGAGTACTAATTTTGAATCAGATGTGAACTCCACAAACGCTTCAAATGGAAAAGGAACAAATGTAAATGTAAACTTTGATATTTCCGCAAATCCATTAGTCCCAACCAAAGACCCAAAAACAGGTAATGTTTCGGGAGAAACCAGACCAGGTGAAATTGGATTGGCACATGAAATGATTCATGGAGAACGGTCAATGGAAGGAAAGGCAACGGATTATTCAATTCAAGGTTCAAACACATATAAAGATGATAGTGGTAACAAAACAACTCAAACCGCACCACAAGAAGAATTAGAAACTGTAGGACTGAAAGGGAATAATACCTATAATGAAAATAATATTAGAAAAGAACAAGAATTAAAACAAAGGGGGGCTTATTAATGGTTAAGAAAGGTGTTATTTATATATTGTCTGTATTCTTATTAGGGATAAGTTGTCAAAGCCGAAATGTACAAAACAAAATGCTTTTTAAATGCATTATCTTCCCAACAGGTATTACTTCTGAAACATATTTAATCAAAGTGTTTAAAAATGGGCAATTTGATGTCGATTATGGTATTAAGACGAGTAGTTTGGAGCAAGAAAACTTCGACAGTATCGTCAATACTAAAAGTGTAGTACTTAATAATGCCGACATAAAAAGTATTAAAGAATTACATTCTAAGGTCTCAGAATTGAGTTCTATTGAGAAAAAAAATATCAGAAAGGGAGGTTGGGAAATTGTTTTAATAACAGATAATAAAAGATACCACTTTTATTATGGCGAATATAATAATACTCCTCTTGGTTTACTTATCGAAGATATTATACGAAAATCTCCAATTATATTGAATTTACATAGTTGGTCTTGATTTATGAAAAATAGAAAAGCTCAGTGGTGAAACGCTACCACTCGTTTCTAACGAGTGGGCGGTTTCTTAACGTTTGTAACATTATAATAAAAGAATAAAGTTGAAACAACCAAACTCTTGAGTGTTTACTAATAAAACAAATCCATTTTTTAACGAAGATCTAATTCAGTAATTCAGAATCAGGGAAAGGCATAAGATTGTGTCTTCTCCTGATTCATACGTTTATAATTCAAACAAGAGATGTATATTTATTGTGTTACCTTTCTGGTCAATATGTTGCAGATAAACTCAATATTAAGGTCATAGAAATAATTTAAAAAGTTATCAATTTGACATTTTTGTGATTAAAAATACTTAAAACGGCAAGATGTGTTATTTTTAGAAGAAGAAATCATTTATCTAAATCATGAACTAGCATTCTCAATATTCTGATTTATCTCATTGTCAAGTTTAGTTCTTAGTGTTTTTAATCTATTTGCAGCCTGTTGATTATCTACTTTGATATACCTCATAAACGCTGCAGGACTTTTATGTCCGGAAATTCTTTTCAATTCTTCGGCAGGAAAACCGGACAAATACATATTGGTACAAAAAGAACGACGACAGGTATGTGAAGAAATCATTTCCCATTTATCGAAAATCTCGGTTACACGCACGTTTCCTTTTTTACGAACAACTTCAACTTTTTGATTCAGGTTTATTTTCTTTCCTAGTTCTTTCACACGTTCATTGAATCTATACCCTGAAATTTTCGGAAGTTCGTAGTTATACTTCTTTAGTATGTCAGGAACATAATCAATCAGAGGTATAACCACTGCTTTATGTACCTTGCGTTGTTTTATATTGATATTCCCACTTACAGAATCAATGTGTTCCGAATTTAGTGTAGATAGGTCGCTATAACGTAATCCAGTAAAACAGCCCACAATAAATATGTCTCGAATTTGTTCCAGTTCGCTATCGTCGGTGAGATCAAGTTTATAGATTTCAGCAAGCTCTTTCTCATTTAAATAAATAGCATCAGTTTCTTCCTCTACTACTTTGAAATTTTTCAGATCAATGGACGGGATAACACCTTTGGCTATTTGATAATTGACAAATCCTTTCAGTAAACGAATTATTTTCCCGGCAGAGTTTGTCACTAGTCCAATTGTGCTATCTGGCTTCACGGCCTTATAGAAAAGATAATCCATAAATTCATTGTAGAACTTAAGATTGAGATTTCGAAAGGTTATAGGTTGAGTTGAATATTCTTTAAAGTTAGTAAGATGTTTACGTAGGGTTTTGTAGTCTTTTATCTGGTCGGGAGATACAACCGTTTTCTTTTCCTCAATGTATTGTTCCAAAACATCAAACAGTTTTACATGATTAGAACGTTGTTCGTATTTCCTATTTTTCTCCAATTCAAGCAATACAAAATCCACAGTGGGGTCAATGCCGTTATCTACAGCATGAATTAATATTTCACCAAGCTTCGAAGTGATTTTTGTAAGTACAACATCTATCTCCTCAAACTGAGGACAGGCACGTTTAATCCACTTTTTCTTGTCATCCCAGTGAGCAGGTTTAATACTATAACCGGTTGAAATTAATGTCCGTTTTGTTCGGTTGTAATTATAACAGACGTATAAAGGTGTGCAACCGTCTTGGGAGACACGGTTCATCATCAGGTATGGAGAGTAATTTGCCATAATATATTGTCGTGCATTTGTCGTGCAAATATATAAAAAGTATTCGAAACCATAGTAATATACAGAAAATATAATTTGTATATTATTGATATATAGTAATTAATAGAAACTATTGAAAAGTATAGAAATTAATTAGAGTCCCGTCCGTACCGCAGAAAGGTTAGCCAAAAAGCGACTCCTGAAAGCAAAATCCCTATAAAACAGTGTTTTATAGGGATTTTTTCATCATCCTACCTTGTGTTTTAGTAGCTACTTAAGACATAATTGGGTCACCCGTAAAAGTTGTGGACTAACTAAAAATTAATAATTTTGCAATTGAATATAAATTATGAAATCAGATGAAAGACAATCCACATTTACTAACTCTGGTTCAGTATATCTTACCAGAAGAGATAGTTCAATACTTTGAGATAACAAAAATAGAAGAACAAGGCAAAGAGCTCCATATTTACTTAGATGAGAATCCAGACAAGCCAGATTGTTATTCTGCATACAATTTGTTATCAAAAGGCTTTCATGAAGAGGCGATAATAAAAGACTATCCCATACGCAACAAAGCAGCGTTATTGCATGTAAGACGACGTCGTTGGTTAATTGAAGAAACCGGAAAAGTAGTTAGTCGAGAGTGGAACTTAACCGCAGAAGGCACGCGTTACACACAAGGTTTCGCGACTTTTTTAAAAGGACTTATTGGATACTTACCCGATACAAAGTCATTCCCTTGAGA
>Ga0209124_10000680_pt1 | contig 16217 bp, 17 predicted proteins | sample BarGraIncu01122A_FD_184502 | JGI IMG/M metagenome (GOLD analysis project Ga0209124, IMG submission 184502) | Arctic peat soil microbial communities from Barrow, Alaska - Barrow Graham LP Incubations 011-22A (SPAdes) (version 2) | ecosystem: Environmental > Terrestrial > Soil > Wetlands > Peat...
ATTTACCGTCGTTGGTAAGGTCTTTATTGGTTACGTTAAAATATTTATCAGCAATATTGCCAAAGTCTAATACAGAAATTGTTTTATTTTAATAATATCATTTTTTTCATTTCAACAAATTCATTTGTTATTAATTTATAAAAGTACACTCCACTCGAAAAAGATGATGCGTCGAATACTGCTTCATAAGTTCCGGGTTTCAGTGATTCGTTTACGAGTGTTTGAACTTCGCGACCCAAAACGTCATATACAATAATTTTTACATCACTTAATTTTGCAACATTAAATTTTATGTTTGTTGAAGGGTTAAATGGATTTGGGTAATTGTCTTGCAAAGAAAACTCAGTCGGAATATCGTTAGAAATATTAATAATGCCACTTGGGTTTTGGATACAAAATTCACTCGTAAAATTTGAGACATAACCATCTGGGATTGATGTACCTGTAGGTGCATTGCAACCACCAATTTTAAAATTACAACCTGGAATTATTCCACCTGGTATAGAGCTTGGTACTGTAAATGTATAGGAATGGTTAGCAACAGGAACCATCGCTAAATTTGGTAAAGGATTACCATATTGATACCATTGCAACCTAATATTACCAGTCCAACCTCCATCGGGTAAACCCGGAACACCGCCGGTCACACCCCAATTTATAGTCGCAGGCTGACCAACAAATATTGTTGAGGAAGGAGTTATTGTCAAAGTGCTTAGAACCGGTAAAGTACTAATACAAAATGCAGGTGACTGAGCCCAAATAGTTGTCGGTATTCCTTGAGGTGTTAAACGAAAATAATAAGCACTTCCATTTGGATAATTCGCATTTGTAGAAGATATTGCAAAATTAAACGTGAATGTAGTTACCGATTGATTTGTTGCTACGCCATCAATGACGCCACTACTATTTGCAGTATATAAAGCCCAATTACTACCAGTAGGTAAATTAGAGATAACCATAGTAACAGAATAACTAGTTTGAAAATATGCAGGTGGATATTTCCAAAACTTCCAACCCTCTAAAGAATTACCACTATTAACTGTAAACGTTGCGGATACGGCTGTGGGAGTTGTTACATTACTGAAAGTCCTTAATCCAACAATAGTTGAATAATTCGATAATAAACGTTCTGCTTGATATAATGGATCTAAAACAACAAAATCACTTGTAGATGATCCACTTCCGTTATAGCCTTTAACAACTATAAAATGATTTACAGATGTTGTTACATTAACAATTACAGGATTTCCTGCATCAATTTTGGATTTTATTGTTGCTAAGCTATATGCGGCACTTCCGTTAAAGGTAATTGAACTTCCAGGATACCGTGCGCCTTTGTCCCAAATCAAAAGGCAATCTCCACTATACCCATTATTATTCGTTAAATAAGTATTTAGTTGCCCCGGATTAACATTTACACCATTTGTTTTTAGTAACATTGCCATACATGTAATAGCACATCCATCGGAGCAAATTGTACTACCAGTACATGTACCTAATTGAGATCCGCTCCACGATTGTCCACATTGTAAATACTGATACACATTGATTATACCTTGTGTCTCTGATTTTAAATCCGAATTAATAACAAAATTTATTATTAAAGATAAAACTATTATTAAGATAAACTTTATTGTTTGTTTCATTTTTTTTCTCCTATTTATTTTTAAAGAATTATAAATTGTTTTATATTTTTCCCGTTACTTAAACAAGCTTACCCCATTTTCTTTTTTCATTCAAATCATAAAAAATCTTTCTCTTCCCTTGCAGGAGGGGCTAATTTTGATCTAAACTTTAATCGGTTTTGGTGGTCTTTTTTCTGCTCCCTTATCATCATATTTTCTACCTAGCATCGATTGATACATATTGAATCTCAAACCTTTACCAATTGCGCTATTTACTGATACACTTTCAATCACCATGCCCCCGATTGGCTCATAACCTTTCGTAATTAATTCATTAACAGATCTCTCAAGTTGTTCCCTGGTTTTCCCACTTACAATTTTGTAATGCATTTTTCTCTCTCTTTCTTTTTAATTTATTAGTTATTTTTTTAAAATTTCCCCTCCCTTGCGGAAGGGGAGATTCACTTCATTAAAAATTTCTTACAGCACCGTCACTCGATATTTACCTTTGTTGGTAAGGTCTTTATCGGTTACGTTAAAATATTTGTTGATTGCAATATCGCCGAGCTCTGATACGGAAATATTTTTTTCATTACCGGCGGGGATTTCCACACCGGCTAAATTACAGGCAGTTTCATCATAAGGTGCAAAGCAGAATTTCAAAAGCGCCGCCCCGCAGGAATAGTCTTCTAACTGATTGGTATCAGGCAAATGTATTTTAATTGCGTTTTTAGGTATTTTTATCTTTTTGAGATTTATCATGTTGTTTGTTGATTTTCTTCTTTATCGGGTATCACTTCATACTTTTTAATTATATCAGGGACAAATCTTTCACTTGCACCGGCTATAATAGCAAAGAAAATTAATAACCACCAACTCATGTCATGGTTTGTTATAATAGCAGACAGTAGATTTGATTTAATACCTATTATTACTATAAAAGCACCGATAATACCTCCGACAATTTTTGTTGTTGCATCTATAACGTGTGTATATATGCCCGCTGCCGGTTCAAGTTTCATTTTATTAGTTCTTGAAATTATAGAACTGAACGCTCCAAGAGAACCAAACATAGATAAATATAAAACACCATAAAAATCCGTTCCGATTGCCGTTTCTACATTTTCTTTAAATATCCATAATAGAATTCCAACCAAAATAAAAAATGTCGATGTAATTGCAGAAGATAATATATACCATATTTTTGCTTTCTCTATACTTCTCTCATACAAGAAAGTTTCTGCTTGTTTTAAAAATTCATTTGCTTCTTCAAAAGATTTTCCCTCTATTATTCTTGCAAGGGCTTCACCCAGCAATCTCCGAAATGAGGGTATTTGATTTTCTGTTAATAAATAATCAGATTTTGTTTCAAGCATTGCGATTTTATTAAAAACCTCCCCATAACCTACTGGCCACCCACTAGCATCATATTGTTCCGATGTTTCCCACTGCACATAATAATTTTCATCAAGATAAATTATGAAGTCTTTATCAACTAAAATAAGAACATTAATATTGTGGTTTAAACTTGGGTCATGAGTTCCTTCTTTAAGAGAGTAGTAATCAACGTTGTCTCCTTTATTTTCAGGTCTATGTAATATTGCTTTATCCGGCATTTTTTATTTCTCCTATTTTTAGATTTTAAATAATTATAATTATTTTATTAATTTTGTTTTTTACTTATCCTAAGCTATAAGTTTAAAAATTAAAACCGCTTATCAGACCAATTTTTAAATCTTTATCTTTGTACGAAAAACTTATACCTCCGATTACATGAGTAGGTGCTCCTTCTTGCGTAATGAAAATTCCTAATCCTGGTGTAAAACTATCTGTTTCTTCAAATTTATCGTATCTTCCAAAAACATCTATTCCTACTCTGTAACTAAAAAATTTAGGAATCCAAACAGCATCAAAATTAAGTAGTATATGATTAACTATATTTAAGTCTCCACGTCGCAATTTTTGTGTTTTATTGATATATCTCTGAAAACCCAGTTCATCGATAACGATTGTTTTATCAATTAATTCGACTTCGTTTAGTGATTGATAATTATTAAGTTTCGCAAAACCTAATGAAACGCCAAGAAAATAATTGTATTTAAACAGGATATTATAATATCCTGTAACGTTAAATCCATCGAAATTTCTTTTTTGCACCTGTTCTTCTTTAGCTTTTAAAGGGTTAAATAACTTATATTGTGCCTTGTTATATCCTATTTGTATAGTAAACCAATCATCTACTATAAAATATTTTGTGTTTAAGTTTGGAGCATCCAAAGGTTGTGAAAAGATTGTTTGATAGCCGAGAGTTAAATTCAGATTAGCATTGGGCGCTATATTATCATTTTCAAATAATGATGCAATTCCATTTTCAGCTTTACCTGAGACATCAAAACCAAATCTATATCTTGATTCCGAGTTGTGAAATAAATACCCTATCTTAATACTTGCATCTGTGATGTTAAATTTACTAACTCCGTTTTTATCTAGAATGATACTGGATTTAGAATCAGCGTCTTCAAATCCTGTCTGTGCATTAATATAAGGTTGAAATATAATTAATGTAAAAAGAATGAATATTATTGTTTTCATATTATTTTATTTTAATATTATTTTATTTTAATATTATTTTATTTTAATATTGCCGGGTTTAATTACATAACTATCTTCTATAGTTCCAGAATCTGAATATAATGGTTCTTTTATACCTTCTCTTTTAATTTCGATTGTCCAGTCGGACCCGTTAGCTCCTTTACATCTAAATTCTACCGGACTTCCATCTACGACATCAATTTCATCAGTTGATTTCCAAATATCATTTCCCAAATCCACTAATTTAATTGAAAGATTGTTGATTTTTACTTTTCTGGAAGTCATATCACCAGTTACAGTTGTTGTAAGTTTCATTTTTTTTCTCCTTTTTTGTATCTTTTAGATACTTAATTTAAGTTTATGAAATTTGGAGTTGTTATTCTTTTTTTCATAATGTTGTTATTTAAAATCTTCTTCCCAAACTCAAACTTGGGAAGAAGAGAAAATATTCTTATTTATTTAAAATATCCCTTGCAGATGTGCTAAATCTGCAAGGGGATAAGTTAATATATTATTATTTTTTCTTATCGGTAACATGCAACACTTGCAGGAACTCAATATTCCTGGCTGATGCTAATTTTGTTTTTGGATAATGCGCTGTAACTTTTACCAGCATAATATCACCTTTCTTTGCATCCTTAGGAATGATTCCTGATACTTCAAATGCTGTTTTGTTTCTTTTATCAATAGCAATGATATGAGATAATTTGTCTTTACCTTGTTCCATTTTACCACCTTCTTTCATTTTCACTTTTATATCAAGGTCAATCTTTTTAAAGGTTTCACGTAAAGATGGTAACAGAAACAGTGGTTTGTTCGAATGCACACCGGCACTTTTTAGCATATTATTTGCATCTATATACTTAGGATTTTTCTTCCAGTCAAAAGGTACATGCTGAGCTTCGACTTTAATTTCAACCGGACCAGGACCCCAAACTTCATGAGGCAATCCTAAATCTAAATGGAATATCCAAGGAAAACCAATGTATCCCCATCGTGATTCGGTATTGCGCCATGCTGAACATCCAATGTGTCCTTCACTTCCCGGGTCAGGAACATCAATAGCATTAACAGCATCAACAGTGCAATTGTCTGACATTGAATTAGAAATGCTAACTACCGCACAACTATGTTGACCCTCTGGAGCACTGCGGAAAGGATATTCAGAATATACAGGAGGTGTAGTAGTTCCATATGCCGGAACTGTCACAGTTTGAATATCTACCAATGTACCATTGCTTGCTAAACCACCCGGAAAATTCCAAAACCTTACTACAGTATTTTCAGCAGGAGTGCCTGAAACATTATGCACACGAGCAGCAAATCGATAGTCGGTATCGTGTATTAGCAATGTATCCCATGCACCTCCCGGAGCTCCGCCAAGCGAAACTTCATTTCCCGAAGGGTCAATAAGTATTACATCAGCACTTTGGTATCCTCCAAAAATAAAAGGTCTGCTTGGTTCAAGAACGACACCAGCAGCGGGTTCGAGGCGAATTTCAACTTCACCAACATATTCTCCAGTATCTGTATTAGTGCCAACAATAGTAAATATATGAGCAAGAGTAGGAGATAATACCGGATTAACATTCAAGCCGACTGTGTAATAAGCAGTTGCAACAAGTCCGGTCAACAATAGAGGTGAAGCCGTCGGGGTTGATGGTCCAAAACCAGAAGGAGCAATCATCTTCGGAGTCCAGGTATTGGTAGCATCAGCATTACTTATAACTCCTGCATTATCTACCTTTTCGGTTAATGTTAATGTTACATTTGCAGCGGCATTCCCAAATACAAGAAAACCAGTTGTTGATGGTGCGCCTGAAGGCACTCCGCGAACTGTAGTATTTTGGTTAAGGCGAACTCCGTTAGAATTTATTATTGCCAGAAGGCATCCATGCCCGCCTCCGGGGGTATGAAAGATAAATTTACCTGTAGCCTCTCCATTTATACCATATGCCATAGGCGGAATTTCGGGAAAAGTAACGGTAGGCGGTGTTAATAATGAATTTCCGCCAGGTAATCCGATACCAAATGCACTGTGAGTGATTGAAACAGTTTCGCCATCGGGTACCACACTAGAACTGTCATTTTGAATTGTAAAATAAACATCGTAATCTTTGTCTGGCAGTAAATTGGCCGGATTAACAACGGTATTTGTAAGAGGATCATAAAAAATCATTTGTTGAGGTTTGGTTAAAAAACTAAGAGACATGTTTTTAGTCCTTTCTTTGAATTATTAATTTTATATAAATATTTTGCCTACTCTATTTTAAGGCTTTTCGGTTTCTGCCTTTTGTAACTTAATTCTTCCTTATGAAAATAATAGTTATACGAATGGGGGATTTATATTATTAAAAATTCTTTTCATATTTAGAGATTAATTTTATTACTTTTAAAATCTTCTTCCCAATCCTGAAACAAGTTCAGGAGAGCTTGGGAAGGAGTATAACATTATGGACAAACAAATTCCAGTTTTGCTATAAATGCATCATAACCACCATATGCTGTCAAAGTTTCGCGAGATAATAATTATTCTGTTCTTAAACTTTATGTGATCTTAAATGTATGCCCGTATAACCATGTTGTTCTAGCAACATCCTCGATATATATCTGATATTGAGTATGATTATGAGTCTGAAGCCAAGTCAATGGGATGGTCCACTGATAAAATCCGGGACTATTATTTACAACTAAGCTTGGAACAATATTTGCTATAGTAGCCCAAGCTTCAACATCAATCAAGTATATTCTCACGGTTTGAGGTAAAGGTGGTCCTCCTTTCCAATAAATAGCGACTTTTGAACCCACTTCAAATATTTCATCTCCTAATGGATTAAGAAATACAAAAGGTGTAACTTTTGATGGACAGTCCTTCGGTGGAAGTTTAAAATCTACTAAATCATTTATTTTTGCTTTTCCCATTTTTTAATTCCTTTCGTTTTTATTTTTACCTACTCTATTTATTAATAGGCTTTTCGGTAACTGCCTTGTTGATATTTGTCTCTAATATCCTTGTTTTTTGTCACTATATTTGAAATAATTTAATATTTTAGAACTAATTTTTCTTTTTCTCTAAGCCACAATTTTCCGGTTTCTCTTCTCTCAATACATCCCATCTTCCTTAATTCATTTAGGATTCGTTTCAATACATTTTTTTTCATATTTGGTTTTTCATATATGTTTAACTGATTATTAACAAGATTTGGAAGTATTAATTCATCAATTGTATAATTTTGGTCACAATTTTTCCACATTGTCAAGATTACAACTGAATGCTTTTCATCAATGTTAAATTTCAAATTAGAATAGAAGTTATTCCAAATGGTAATTGCTGCTAATGGTATTAGAAATTCAAAATGTTTATTTTTCATATATATTAATATTGAATCTATGTTATCTACTAAAAGTTTTTTCCAGTTGAGTATTATATATCTTGGTTTAATATTATTACCGATACCAATATTCAATTTTAAATTAATTACAAAATTATGCGAATCCCCGATATCATAAATCTCATCCGGGAATATTATTTCACAAAACGAATTATATATTCTATCAGTTATAACTTTTTTTGATTTAACACTCGGGGGAATTATATTATAAATTATGATTTTTAAGTCTTTTTCTATCATCAATTATTAATTATGATATTCCTATTTATTTTTATTCTCTTACTTCTCTTTGGGACTGGGTGCTAGTAAACCAGCAAGAGCTTCAACTGATGTTGACCCCGGTGCTATTAATATTTACGGTGTATCTGATTTACCATTTAAAGCAAGAATAGAAGCAAAAACTACACTTAATATCACTACAAGTCCTAGCGATGTAACAACAATACCATATATCTAGGGAACTCTTTCGATCGGTGAACTGGTATAATCAATCGCTTTTTTTATGAGCTCCGTCATTTTAGTTTTATCTTCTTCTGAAAGATTCTCTTCTTTCGAAATTTTATCTACATTATTAAGTAATTGTGTTCTTTGAACGGTTTCCATTTCAAATCTCCTGTCTTTGTTATTTAAATGTTTACGATTTATTCTATTTTAAATATTATTTTGTTTTTTATTATATTCCCTCACTTTAAAAAAATAATTCAATTCTTTGGGATATTCTTTAAAAGCTATTTTAAGAAAGAGATTATTTATTTTATTCTTAGGATCATGGAGTAATTGAATTAAATTATCACTTGTGTATATTATGTCCTCTTCATATATAAATAACTTATTTAATTCATCAAAATAAAATTCCATTCCTTGATAACCAAAATTAGGAATATCAGTCAATTTGAATTCCTGTTTTTGTTTTAGTTTATTGATAATTAATAATACTTTATTAGAAATATTTTTTTTTACCGGAATTATTATCTCTTTAGAATAAGGAAATATAAGAACTTTTAACCTATCCATATATTTGATATTGAGAATATATAATCTCTTTATGATTTTAAAAAACTGATACAGCCCGATTATTTTACGGTTTTTTGTGGAAAAATAACACTCAAATAAAATATAAGTCATTAAATAATAGTGATTTATACGTTTGTGTTTTTTTACGGGTTTTTAGGAACTTTTTTCTTGTTTTAAATGGAAAATCGGGTCAATTATATATCGGGAAAAAAATTGAAAGAATATAAAAAATGATGTTAGAAGTTAACTAATTTAAATTGGAATGGATATTGACGTTTCTTTTTCTTGGGTAGTTTTAGAAAGTTCGCCTAGTTTGTTAAGAAGCCATTTCTTTAGAGGGAATGCTTGTTCTTTTTGAATTTGGTTAATTAAGAATTCTGCTTCTTTCTGAACGTTTATATCAGGATCATTTCTTATGATAATTAATTTGTATAAATATTTTAGTAGTTTCAATAAACCATCTTTGTTGGATTTGTTAAGTGTTTGATCATCAAATAATATTCTTTTAAAATTATGTATAGTATCTTTTAATTCATCATATTTTTCAGTTTCATAATAAACTTTTAATAAGATATTACGGATATCAAACCTGTAAATAAAACTATTAATTTCAATGTTATTTATACATTCCAATGTTTTTTCATAATTATTTGTACCGTAATAATAAAATGCCAGACCAAGGTTCATCATGTCTTTATAATCTTTTTCATTTAACCGTGCCGTACAGTTATCGATAAAATCTTTTATTAATTTAAAATCATCAATTGAAAATGCTATTAAGATGAAATTTCTATATTCGATTGAATGAAGATGTTCATCATCGTTGGTTTTAAAGTGTCCCTTATCTATATAATTTAATAATATTTCTACCTGCTGCTTTTTATAAAATTCTTTTTCTTCCGCAAGTTTCTCTTTCATTATACAATAGTTTATAAGAATATTATAATGATATTTTATTAATTCCTTATTCAGCGAAGGTAAAATTTTATTGAAATATAGTTTGTATTTTATAAAATTCCCTGAATCTTCCTTGTGATAAAATGCAAAAAACATTGATTTATACAATTCGTAAATATCTTTTTTCTTTAAAAGTTTATTAAATAAATTATTGCCGTCGAACTCTTGTATCATATTGCTAATATTTATAGGAAATTCAAATTTACCGTGATTTCCCAAGTCAGAATTTAACAGAATAATATTCGCAAAAATATTTATTTGCTGTATCAGATTAAAGAGGGATAAATCTGTCGACGCTTCATTCATATAATAAAATCGACGGTCTGAACTTTTATTATTGACGAAGCGGGTAAAGTTGGTTAAAAAATCACATTGGAGAATGTTAATATTAAATGAATACCAGAAAAAATTATCTGAAAAATATTTTGTATTATTTATTAAATTATCAGTCTTTTCCAGATTAGTTCTTAGGATTGAAAAATATTCATTTCTTAAGAGATATTTATTTAACGATAGTTCTGCGTTTTCTTCATCGCTTAATAATGACTTTACCTTAAAGAAATTTAAAATTGATTTGTTAAGAGACGATAATCGATGATTGATTGTTGTAGAAGAATAATTTAATTTTTTTGATATCTTTTTTAATAATTTATCGAATTTTAAATTGTTTAATAATTCGGTACTATTTCTTATTATCTCAAAAATATTGAGCAGGGATTTCTTGTTTAATAAATGAGAAGAATCTAAATATTTCTTAAATTCTAGAAAATCTCCTTTCGAAAAATCTCTAAAAAGATTAAATAACTCTCCTTTTTTCACAATAAAACCCGTAAAAAATATTTACAAACTAAACAATTAATTATTATAAGTTAACGCAATATTTATATAAAATAAAGGGGATAAAACCGTAAAAAAAACGAAGTGTATCAGTTTTTTTCTACGATAGTATCTTCTTATGTTCACCAAAAAAAGGAGATCTGTTATGAAAAAACTTATTTTTACAATTATTCTTTTTGTTTCATTGTTCTTTTCAGGTTTGTTAGTATCAGCCAATAATACTGAGTGTAATTCTGATTCTAAGAACATAGCTTCTTATTCAATGAGTCCAATAGAAGAATGGCGAGAATATCTTCTTGTCGGAGACCAGTGGTTCCTCATTATTTATTATGATGATGGTTCAATCGGGGCTATACCGGTAGCAAAACCAATCGATGATTAACCAAAGCACAATAATCGGAAAAATTAATAAAGTATCGTTAGTTGAATTGATTCCTCGGGATTCAAGATTCCGGGTGACATAGAGGAATTAGCAGTATGCGGAATCGGAACTGCAAATTCGGATAATTTTTTACCCGATGGAAAACGATATTAATTTGAGTTTAAAACCAGTTTGAATTATAAATTTAATTAAAGGAGGTGAAATGGATACGCCGCCCGTTGCATTAAAAAGGGATTAGAAAAGAAAGAACTTTATATTTAACTTTACGAGGTGTCCGTCTTAACGGAAAGGCAAAAGAGCCATACAATAAGTAATATGAATTAAAGTTATGATATTTTCCGTCCCTCAAAATAGGAATTTGAAAAATTTTAAGATTAAGAAAATCATTATGAAAAAATCCATTTTTTCCATTACGGTATATATATTAGTTCTATATCTGATTATATCATTAATTTCCTGTAATAAGGAGAATCCGATTACTCCACCACCGCCGCCTGTAACTGTTGACACATCGGACCAATATATATGGACAGATGTAGGTTTCGGAGAAATGCTTAAAGCTTATGCGGCTGATACAAACAGGATATATCTTTTTTATTTGTTTAATACGTATGTAGCAGATGGTTATACATATAAGAGGGTCTATTTTGCAAACCCGCAATTTATAGCAAGAAATGCTATGAATTCTCCAGATGGCTCAACATATTTCCTCGGCTTCAATTATAGAAATCTATGGGCTTATCCCGCTATAGAGAAATTGCAAAATGGAATATTTACCGAAACTTATGAAGCATCATCTGATACAAATAATTCCGGATTTGGTTCAATGGTATTTGAAGATGATAACAATGCTTGGTTAACAATAGGGATTGGTTGTAGTTCCTTTTATCATTTCAGTTCAGGTAATTTTAAAGAATACAAATTAGATACTAATCTTCTAAACATTTATGTTTTTAAACAGAATAATATTATATATTTATTTGGTAATAGTATATTGAGTAATGACCCATCCAGTATGACTTTAAATTCTTATAAATATCAAAATAATGACTTTGAATTGTTGTCAATTGATACGATGCCTGAACAGGGATATTTAAAATCTATGCTTATCTTCCAGACAAGCAACAATAATTTAATATTAAATGGAACTAATGTATTAAAATATTTCAATGGAAGAAACTGGCTCATTTTAATTCCTCAGCCATTTTCTATTATTTGGGAGATTGGTGGCTATAATAAAGACTCTTTAATTGTTTTAGCAGAACCAATTGGAGAATATTTAAGAATTCATACATGGAATGGGAAATTCTGGAATGACGAAGATTCGGCAAATGCAATAATTAGAAGACGTGTTATACATTTTGATAATACGGCAGGTCCTCTGAATATTAAAATGCTATACGATAAAGTATTTATACCGGTTACAGACAATCAAAATTCTGGTGTATTGATTGGTCAAAAGAAAAAAAAATTAAAAAAATAAAATTAAAAATAAAAATATGAAGAAATTAATTATTTTAATAATTGTGATAACATCAATAAAATTATTTGCCCAGGATAATAATTGGGTATCAAATGATATTTACAGCTCTAATGTTAAAGCATCGAGCCCAAATATCTGTTTTATAAATGCAAATACAGGTTATACTGTACTTACTTTTCATCCTACTAGTAATTATTTCAGTTTATTTAAAACAACAAACGGTGGAATTAATTGGTATTATTCTTTCCAAGAATTTACAAATACGAATCATGAAGGGGCACCTAATATTTTTTTCTTAAATGAAAACATAGGTTTTGTTACAAATCATTATTTTTCTGGGACAACGTCATGCATTAATTTATGGAAAACCACTAATGCAGGTGTTATCTGGCAATCACTTAATACAATTTATAGTAATACCAATGGAGTTGGAAATTCAGTATCTCGAATAAAATTTATAAATAATAATACTGGATTTATTAATACAGAGACACAGATACTAAAAACAACTGATGGTGGAAATCATTTTTATGTTAAACTTGATTTATATGACCCAAACAATATAAAAAAAAGAAGAATTAATGATTTCAAGATAAATGATTTTGGGATTATTTATACGGGGGGAGAAGTTAAAGTTAATGAAATTAATTACCCGATATTATATATGAGTACAGATTATGGTGAAAATTTCAATGCAATTTTAGATGGAGGTCAAAATATCAAACGGGAGTAATACAAAGTCTATGTTTTCACATGAATAATGAATTAATATTATTGACTCAAAAAGCAGATGAAAGTTACCATTTTTATAAGTATATAGATAATAATTTTGAGCAATTAACTTCATTTCATGAACAAAATGTGCATATTGATATTTGTTCGTCAACGAGTGGTGATTTATATGCTTCAGAATTTTCAAAGCCTCAATATTATTGGGAAGACATTCATGAATATGTTTATAGCAGCTCTGATATTGGTAATACTTGGATTCAAGATTTTGACTTGGTAAGACCTTATGCTGGCTATAGTATGAATAAATTAAATAATATAAAAGATATAGTTTCTTATTCCGTAATGAATTATAATAATAATTTGATTTTTCGATTTAGGAAACTTGATATGCTATTAAAAATTTATGCCGAAACAAATTCAATACCCGGAAGAATTTTAAGTGTTAATGGGTCTGAACCTATAGACATAGCACAGGGAGGAACACAATATCCTATAAAAGGAGGAACAGCAACACTAAATGCAGAATTAGATAATGGAACAGATAGAATTTTTTATAAATGGAATGATAATTCTGTAAATCCAAATAATCAAAATTATTATTTTGATACCAAAGGAGAAATTTCTGCAATTTATAAAACAAAACTATTATCTACAGATGTAAAGGCGATTAGTAATGTTTCACAAACTAAATCATTTAGAGATAGTGTCAATATGTGGCTTTATGAAATTCACCAATCTATTGGGGGAATATTCTATTCACATAATATTACTCCAAATGGTGAACTTACGAGGGAATTTGTAGTAAATGGAGGTGAACGTTATAGTAGTCAATTTCCCAATGATAAAACTGCAGATGGTAATAAAAATCCTTCAATTTGTCGGATAAGACATTTTGGAAGTGCACAAAAATCTCTATATGATGCGTATTTAGTTGCAGCTACATGGGAAAGATATAATATAAGTAATAACAAAGAACAAATTTTCGGAGCGATAAGAGTTAATTCAACAGGAAATCCTTTTTTAAGATATGGCACATATCCAAATGACCCAAATGGAAAAAATTCAGGAATTCTTAGAGAATTTGATGCCCTTAATGGTTTTGATTCAAAACCGGAAATTATTGCTGCATTTTATCATTCGCAAAATACGTACGATGATCATCCATACGATTATTTTTATATTATTCCTCATTTGGAACCGGCAAGCAATGGAAATAAACTCGCGGTTACTGTAAGATATAAAAATGGTTCTGCATATGAGCAAAATCTTATGATAAACGAACCTCAGGATAACACTTTCATACTCGAATCCGACGGAGTTTTAGACTTTGCAGTTGAAGGTTCACAATATGATTACATAACAAATGCAAACCAACCTTATTTTTATTTGCATTTCGCATATAAAAAAGGAGATGATATTTTATATCGAAGAGAGAAATTTATTTTAAACTTTTCATACAATCCACCAAGAATTGATAGATATTATGATGACGAATGGTATGAGAACGGTGGTGATTATTATATTTTTAATCTTAGTGAAGCTTCCGATGTTGAAAGAGTAAGTCCGGATATTTCTTTAAAAAATGGAAAACCAATTGTCACTTATCGTGGCAAGATATATCACCAGGAAATAGTACATTATGAAGAAAGTGAAGACCAAATGTTATCATATTATACATATCCTGTATATATCCGGTCTCAAATAGATAATACAAACTGGGGAGTTTCGAGTGCCTATTCTTCTACTTCAGTGCAAAATTATCCTGATGTTGAAGGTTCAAAAGATGCGGGAGCATACATAATCAATTTTCAGCGAAGCAATGTATTTAAGAAATTTGTGAAAATTGACAATTTAAACAGTCATTATTGTAATCCCGAAGATTTTGCCGGAAGCGATGCAAAAATTGCAAAAGGTTCATTCAGAGGAACTACAGGAGCTTATTCATATCCGACATTATTGACTTTATCAAACCCTGAAAATTCAAAATATACATTAGGTGTACAAAACTTTAGTATTAGTAATAATACTACAAGCAATCAGGATGGGTTTAGCAACCTGAACGGTTTAATACAGAAAAATAATACTGATTATTTATTTAACTTAGGACCAATCTTCGTTAGCAACACAACCGCTGGATTTGGCGATGATAATTCATCGGTAACTATACAAAATCCCGTTGATTTTAACGATAATATGATATCAAAAGGATTTCTATTAAGTAATAATGATACATTAATAATAGGCGCTATGGGTCATTACTTATCTATCAACCAGCAGGTACCGGAACCTATGAAATATCATGTGAACCTTGTAAACAAATCTTCAGGACAATTATTAAGAGAATTATTCCGCGATACGGTAAAAGTTGAAGATTCTGTAAATCTTGAGTTTTTACGAGGATATATTATCAAAGGAATCGCAAACGGCAGTGATAGTTTCTATGTTCAGTTGCTCGTTGATCCGGCGGATGCAATAAGTGACACTTACGATTTATGCGGTGTTTATCAGGATGATGCGGTTGCCGGAGATAACATGTCGTCGGGATACAAAACAAAAGTATTCTTTGAAAATCAATCTCTTCAAAATAATATTGTCAACAATATCCCAAAATCTTTTGAATTATCACAAAATTATCCGAATCCATTTAACCCGATTACTACAATAAAATATGCATTACCGAAGAATGAATTTGTAACAATAAAGATTTATGATATTACGGGACGAGAAATAATTCAACTCGTAAATGAGTACAAACAAGCAGGATATTATTCAGTTAATTTCAACGGAAGCAATCTCGCAAGTGGCGTATATTTCTACAGGATTCAGGCAGGAGATTTTATGGGTGTGAAAAGGATGATAATGATCAAATAAAAATTCGTTTTATTTTAATTTTGAAAGCCGGGGGGTTTTACTTCCGGCTTTTTTTTGTAAAAAAATATCAGCGGTTTACCCTCTTAACGAATCACCTTACTTGTCTAGAGCCCTCAACAATTCGAAAAGGATAAATTTTTCCCGAAAAACCTCAATATAAATTAAAAAAATCATTAATTTTCATGGCAAAACCCGTAAAAAATATTTACAAACTAAACAATTAATTATTACAAGTTAACGCAATATTTATATAAAATAAAGGGGATAAAACCGTAAAAAAAACGAAGTGTATCAGTTTTTTTCTACGATAGTATCTTCTTATGTTCACCAAA
>Ga0209124_10000683_pt1:0-7500 | contig 16080 bp, 12 predicted proteins | sample BarGraIncu01122A_FD_184502 | JGI IMG/M metagenome (GOLD analysis project Ga0209124, IMG submission 184502) | Arctic peat soil microbial communities from Barrow, Alaska - Barrow Graham LP Incubations 011-22A (SPAdes) (version 2) | ecosystem: Environmental > Terrestrial > Soil > Wetlands >...
TGACGGTATCTTTTGAGAGCAGTGGACGGTATGATATTATGGCACTCGCTGCAGACCAAAACGCCAGCGAAATTCTCTTACAATACCAATCGGCCAGTCAGTCGAGGGCCAATTACCCGGGGTTGTCGGCCATTCCTTCAGGATGTATAACGCTGGCTTCAGTGACGGTCTCTAGAACGTAGTTTTAACAGCGTGACATAAGTTTAAGCTTGGTTACTAAAGCGAAAAAATGCTTTTTTTTAGCGCAAGCGTTCTTTTCTAACAATTAGACTGAATTAATGCTTGCTGCGCTCACATTTTTGGTTCGTGTTTGGCATCTGCAGGTCGGAACCTCTGCCAGGCTCCAGCGGCAGTTTTATTCTGAGTAGAGAAGAATTACTGATATTAAAAAAGGCATGAAAAAACCAAAGTTGGCCGTTACGGATAAAGACAATATAATCGCGGAGCTTGCAGGTAAAACCGGCCACAAAACGCTAGGAGTCTGGGCTTGCGATTGTGCTGAACGTGCACTGCCCTATTTTGAAAATAAATACCCGCAGGATAACCGTCCTAGGCTAGCTATTGAAGCAGGTCGGGCGTGGGTAAAAACTGGTGTGTTTAGGATGGCTGATATACGAAAGATTGCACTTGCAGCTCATGCGGCTGCTCGTGATGTAAAAGGTGATAATGCAGCTCACTCAGCTGCCCGTGCAGCAGGTCACGCATTGGCTACTACACATGTTCCCACGCACGCTGTCGCTGCTGCCATTTACGCAGCAACCGCGTTACGCGACGCCGTTGAACCAGCTCACGCTGCGATAGCTACAAAAAAAGAGCGTGAATGGCAATTATATCATTTACTTAACTTGTCGGAAAGCTAAGCCGCGCTAACGATTTTTTGGTTCAAAAACCCGATAGCTGCCTATTTTTGAATCTTTTTGACTAGGCGGCGTGTTTGATTCTCCCCTTTCTTTTTGAGGCTAATTAATATCAATTGTCTAGCTTACACACATTATGATCGTCTTGACCACTGACGACGAGATAGCCATCCGCTTAATCGGTTTCGGGCTTAGCGAAAAAGAGGCACAGACTTATATGCACCTGCTTAAGTATAGTCCCAGGACTCCGTCGTCGCTCGCTAAATCGCTGCATACTTGTCGCGAAGACATACACCGCACGCTCACGAGTCTTATTGACTGAAGCAAGGTGCATCCGTCGCTTGACGCCCCGACGCTATACGCAGCAGTCGACCTCGAACCCGCACTTGAATCTACAGTTAAGAAGCACGAGAGTGAGCTCCGTGAAATGGATGGGCAAAAGCAGGAGCTACAGGATTTGGCACGGCATCAGTGGTTTCGGCCGGCGATGAGGTGACGACGTTCAAAATGATCAAGAGCACGAAGGAACTCGTGCGATCGCAACACCCCCGATCGAATCGATGAAGAAGGGATAGCTTATAGCCGCACCCGGACTGGCGACGGTCGATGTCTCCTTGTTTAGCACCCTGCAAAATATTGTTCGTGGAAAAAAAGAAGAAAGGAAGCGCGAACGCTCCTTTAATAAGCCCCCCAACCAGCATCAGCGGTAACGACCGCCCCGTTTATTAAGCTTGCTTCATCTGAAGCGAGGAACAGAGCCAGCCGGGCAATCTCTTCAGGTTCGCCCATTCGCGGCATCGTACCCATACCCAGCATACTTCGCTCCGACCCCATTTCACTATTTCCTTCAACGTTAGTACCCATTTCGGTGTTAACGGCGCCTGGAGCAATGACGTTGGATCGGATGTTCTTGTTAGCATACATGAACGCAACATTTTTCGCCAGGCCCAGAACCCCGTGTTTTGACGCGATGTATGCCGATCCTGCGATTCCTGACTTGAGTCCACCGAGAGATGCTACGGTGACGAATGCACCCTTGCCGATCTTTTCCATCTCCGGAATAGCAGCTCTGAATACGCGCATTGGGCCAGTCATGTTGACATTGATAACGGCGTTCCATAGATCGTCATCGATTTCAGTAACCGGCCTCATTTTGTCCAGCATTCCTGCATTGTTGACGACTATGTCCAGTTTCCCGAATGTTTGCACAGCTGTTTTGACGGCATTCTGTACATCTTCTTCACTGGTAACATCTCCAGCCACGGCAATGGCTTTTCCACCATCAGCCTCTATTTTCGCTACGAGATCTGCCAATTTTTCTTTTCGCCGCGCGATTGCAACAACTGAGGCTCCCTCTTTTGCAAAGAGCTTGGCAATTTCATATCCCATTCCAGAACTTGCACCGGTCACCAGCGCAACCTTGTTTTCTAATCTACCCATTTGTCTCATCTCCTTCTTTTATTTCCAATTTATGGCACTAAAAAAAACCGAGTCTTAATTTTTTTTAGTACAGTTTACATTCAGGGTCTATGCCCGTTATGCGAATTCCAGCGTCCTTGCAGGTCTTTTTGATGTTTAGTCCGATAAGCAGTGGTGTAATTTTTTCTATGATTTGAGCCCTTTCCAGTGGCCCGCAGTCCACTACCTTAACGCCTGGTATTTGTTCGATCAGTTTGGCTACCGTTATCTTAGACTCTTGGTCGTCACCGGAAATAAGACAGTCACAGTCTATAGGCTCTTTGAACTTCATAAGCGCCCCGCTGCTGATGTTGTTGAATGCACAAATTACAGTGGTTTCGGGCAAGATCTTTTGCGCTCTTTCAGCCGCTGCTCCTTCAGGCAGGTATAAACATCTAGTGGGTGAACCGCCAATAGCCGATTCAAGTGGCTCCGTAGCATCCATCAGTATTTTTCCTGCTGCTCCTTCCTGGATAGACAAGAGCGTTGGTTGTTGAGCTACTAAGGGTACGGTTAGAACGAGTATGTCGGCTTTTTTTGCAGCAACCGGATTTTCTAATGCCTTTAGATTAGGTATATTGTCTTTTTCGAGAAGTTCTTTGATCTTATCAACAGCTTCTTGCGCTTTTTCAACTGCTCGTGAGCCAATTATAACATCTTCACCGGCTTGCACAAAACGTATGGCGATGCCTAGACCTTGGCCGCCGGTTCCACCAATAATCCCGATTTTCATTCTATCAAGACCTCAGCTTGTTCTTAACAATCTTCTCTTTAAGTTGATATATCAACCGTAAGATCGTATGATCTGCTTCTGTGATATTTTTGAAGTAAGCTTATCGAGTCGCCCCTCATAGGGGAACTATGCTTTAAAGACCTGTGAAAACAGCAGGCAATAGTCTTTCTTCTAATCTTGTCCCGATATGACAGAACACCGAGCACTGGTTTGCTTCTAGATGGTTACCCTCGAATTCGTGTAAAGCGAACTCCCATATCAAAGGCTCTTTTACAGTCTTTTGAGATCACTCTTTCCTCCTCTCAGCTTTCAATTCAACATCAATAGAGTTGACTTATATTTGGAATAATCGTCAAATTGGCAAGTGTCGATAAAAAAGAGCGATTCTGTCCGCTTGGCATGTTAACGGTTCGGCTAACTATCCCCGCCTAAGTCTTATTTGCTCGCGCAACGTTCGTGATAACACGCGAGTAACCGCTTGATGATATCATCAAAAGTTTCACCGCGCTTTCCTATAGCGTCTATTTCGGCTTTGGTCTGGACATGTACTGATATCGTCGCGCGATCTTCACGTTTCATTTTTTCTTACGCATCCGGGTACATAGTCTCGCGCAATTGGTCGCTGCAACCATAATACGACGCCGCTTCCTGTTCAGTGATGGGCCTCACAACCTGGGATAGGTATTCGCAGATTTCGTCGGCGGCTTCGGGCGGCACATCGAATGAGTTGAGGCATAAGTCGGTCATGCGCCAAAATTCGTTGCGATCCTTGACCAAATCGTATTCAAGCGCTTCTAGGTCAATAGAACCGAGCCGCGTTTTATCGAGTACGCGCCCTTTAGGCGTCCGTTTCTCTAAAACTCCGTGAAGCGTAACATTTCCATGTTGGATCCGCCTTCGTGGGCCGTTTTGCTGTCTCACGAAGTGCAATCGGTATTCGATATCCGTGGTCAACTCCTTACCTCTCGAATCTCTCTTATTTAGACGTGAGTAGAAACGGTAATACAATATATACCCGTTCCTAAAATAGTTACAGTAGTATCGTTCTAAATAAACTCAGAAATTGTTTGTCGGAATTATGAAAGAGCGTCGTTATTGCCCTCTTCCGCGTTATCGGGTGAAACAATATCAAAAAATAAATGAGAGACGTAGCAGCGCTCCATGGTTCCCGAAGGCTCTCGCACTTCAGTACAACATGGAACGTTGACGGGCTTATCTTCCGTGTTCGGGATGGGTACGGGAGTTTCCCCGCCGCTATGGCCGCTACGTCAAGCCAAGGTCCGGATTTGAACCGGAGTGTAGTCGCTCTGCAGGCGACCGCGTAACCGCTCCGCCACCTTGGCGAACGGCAAACCACTGGCGCTGATATAAAGTGCACGTTCCATAATCTTACTCTCCTGAAGATGACTCCTCAAGAGGGCCTGGTATACGCCTAGTTAGTGTAAAGACGTGGCTCGGACGTTAGTAGCCGCGGACTGAACACCTCGTTGCCTTGGTGCGTACATCCCGACTCTATCAAACCGGTCTTTTACCGATGTCCTTAAGATGTCTCTTTTCGGGGTTGGTTTCGAGCTTAGATGCTTTCAGCTCTTATCCATTATGGCGTAGCTGCTCGGCACTGCCTTGCCAGACAACCGATAGACCAGTGGCCACGTTGGCTAGTTCCTCTCGTACTATAACCAACTTCCCCTCAGACCTCAAACACCCCTAACAGATAGTAACCGACCTGTCTCACGACGGTCTAAACCCAGCTCACGATCTCCTTTAATAGGCGAACAACCTCACCCTTGGCCGCTTCTGCACGGCCAGGATGGAAAGAACCGACATCGAGGTAGCAAGCCACCGGGTCGATATGTGCTCTTGCCGGTGACGACTCTGTTATCCCCGGGGTAGCTTTTCTGTCATCTTTAGCCCTCATCAATAAGGCATAAAGGTTCGTTAGGCCCGACTTTCGTCTTGTGATCCACTACTGTGCTGAATCACATCAGGCTGACTTTTGCCCTTACGCTCTTCGGTGGGTTTCTGACCCACCTGAGTCAACCTTTGGGCGCCCTTGATATCTTTTCAAGGGCGTGCCGCCCCAGCCAAACTGCCCACCTATCGGGGTCCCGTTCCCACGGTAAGGGACACAGCCGTGCAAGGGTAGTGTCTCAGGTTAGGCTCCCCACCACCCAGAAGTGGTGGATCGACACCTCCTACCTACGCTGCGCATGCACAACCGAATCCCAGCGACAGGCTGCAGTAAAGCTCCACGGGGTCTTCACTTCCCATTAGGGGTCTCCAGACTCTGCACTGGAATGTAAAGTTCACCGGGTTCCACCCAGGGACAGTAGGGCTCTCATTGGTCCATTCATGCAAGCCGCCAATTAAGCGGCAAGGTACTACGCTACCTTAAGAGGGTCATAGTTACCCCCGCCGTTGACAGGCCCTTCTTCCCGTTGAACCGGATGTTCAGGTACCTGCACTGGGCAGGATTCAGTGATTGTACTAGCCCTTTCGGGTTCGCAATCACCTATGTTGTTATTAGACAGTTAGAGCCCCCTAGTCACTGCGACCTGCTCTTCTCAGAGCAGGCACCCCTTCTCCCGAAGTTACGGGGCTAATTTGCCGATTTCCCTTGGGTGGGTTATGCCGACACGCCTTAGTCTTCTCAACTAGGGGCACCTGTGTCAGATCTTGGTACGGCCATCGACTCCCTTTTTCACGGGCCCCTGGGATTATCCGAGTTTCCCCATCACGCTTTGGTCCGTTTCTCACCATTACGGTTCTCCGCGGACTTAATACGCTTGGACAGTTTGGCATCACTGTTCGGACTACCCTGAGGCGTCAGGTTTTAATGTCGCGTGGTACAGGAATATTAACCTGTTTCCCTTTTGACACACTCGAATTACGGTGTATCTTAGGACCGACTAACCCTCGACTGACGAACATTGTCGAGGAAACCTAGCCCTTTCGGCGGTCGGGATTCTCACCCGACTATGCTGCTACTATTGCCAGGATCTTCGTTCCTGCGCGGTCCACAGGACTTTACAGCCCTACTTCTGTCCACGCAGGACGCCTTCCTACCAGATCACGTTTCCGTGCTCCGTGGTATCGGCAGTCGGCTTGAGCCCCGTCCATTTTCGGGGCCCCAAACCTCGACTGGTAAGCTGTTACGCACTTTTTAAAGGTTAGCTGCTTCTAAGCTCACCTCCCAGCTGTCTAGGGCCTGGGACACCCTTTTAATTACACTTAGCCGACATTTAAGGGCCTTAACCACGGTCTGGGTTGTTTCCCTCTCGGACTAGAAGCTTACCCCCCAGCCCGGACTCCCGACATCTACGACGACGGCGGTTTTGGAGTTTGACAAAGGGGCGAAGGATTTCTCCTCCGGCTCCCTTAATCAGTGCTCTACTCCGCCGACGGTCTCCGCCGGGGTCATGCTACGACATGTCTCGGAAGGAACCAGCTGTTTCCGAGTTCGATTGGACTTTCACCCCTAGACACAGGTCACGCGAGCGATTTGCAAATCAGCACCGCTAACGGTCCTCCACGCAACTTTCGTCACGCTTCAACCTGCCCACGCCTAGATCACTCGGTTTCGGGTCGTATCCTGATGACTCCGCGCAGTTAATACGCCGTCCCACACTCTTGCGAGCTACGGACTTGTCGGTTTCCCTACGGCTTCGGCCGTGAAGGCCTTAACCTTGCCATCTGAATACACTCCCTGGCCCGTTCTTCAAAACGTAAGACAGAACACTGGCGACGATGCTCGTACAAACGCCTCGCGACGTCTTCCTTCGCATCGAAGATCCTTTCGTGCCCTGCCGCACCATCACCACCCAATTTCAGGCCCTTTGCACCTCCCTTTATGGGGTACTTTTCAGCTTTCGGTCACCCTACTAGTACGCTATCGGTCTCAAGTTGTATTTAGTCTTGGAAGTTGATGACTCCCAAATTCCCGCGAGAATTCCAACCCACGGTACTCAAGACTCGAATCCTGGCAGACTGATTGCGCTCACGGGGCTATCACCCTCTATGGCATGTCTTTCCAGACAACTTTAGCTTCTCAGGCTCTGCTCTATGGACTCGGCTTATAACACTACATCTCCCCTTGCGGGGATTCAGTTTGAACTCTGCCGTTTTTAATCGCCTTTACTCACGGCATCTCTTACGATTTCTTTTCCTGCCCCTACTAAGATGTTTCAATCCGGGGCGTTCCCAATCCCTGACGGGATCAACCAATCGGTTAGGAGTTCCCATTCGGAAATCTCCGGTTCAAAGGCTCCTTGCGCCTACCCGGAGCATATCGCAGCTTGGCACGTCCTTCATCAGCACTTGAGCCGAGCCATTCACTGGATGGTATAGCAGCCACTTTACACTAACTAGTTAGCGTCCAGAATTATGGAACTTATGCACGGTACACTTCATAAGTGCACCCTTCCACAGCGGCGCCAGCCACTGTGTGCATTA
>Ga0209124_10000683_pt1:10000-16080 | contig 16080 bp, 12 predicted proteins | sample BarGraIncu01122A_FD_184502 | JGI IMG/M metagenome (GOLD analysis project Ga0209124, IMG submission 184502) | Arctic peat soil microbial communities from Barrow, Alaska - Barrow Graham LP Incubations 011-22A (SPAdes) (version 2) | ecosystem: Environmental > Terrestrial > Soil >...
CCTGGCCACTTGTCGCGTGAAACGCTGCTAGGCAGTCAACGATTCCTGCTTAATGCTTTGTCTCTCGAGGGGCATGTTTAGCGCGGCGCGGGCATAAGCTAGCGTATGACCAAATGGGTGGACGATGAGCTAGATATCTTTTCAGACAGCGGGGGCATCGCGTAGATGGTTCAACTCAAGATGTCTGTGAGCTGATTTTCTTGCAAAGCATTTCGTATTTCAAGCGCAATACGTCTGCCGCATGACATGGAATCATATATGTAGTCGGCGTAAGGGGATCCTGTTGGATATATATTAGTACCCGCTACAAGCCTGGCTGACACCTCAAACACTTTGAATTGAAGCTCATCGGTTACTACTGTCTCCAGACAGAATGGCCCGATCATACCGCCAAATAAATCAATCGATTTTTCGACAACACGGCGCCCTATATCGAATACCTCTTCGAGGAGCTTCTCCCGCAGGACGACAGGAACGTTCCCCGTAACGACAAAAGTAGGTTCGACAGCAACATTTCCTGCTCGATAGATCTCATCGACATTTGCCTCCAATCGGCGGTCAATGCCGAGCATCTCAAGGGTTCCTTTGCTCAGACGGTAGCCCGTCTTTGCGATAGGCGAGTAAAAGTAGTGAAAGTAAAATCGTGTACCAAGAACAAACTCTTGTATTGTGTATTGTGCAGACGGATCTATGCCTCTGTTGAAATCCTCATAGTCTTTTGCGATGAAGAAGCCTCGGCCTCCTTTAGCTCCATGATACTTTACGATGACTGGTGATTGAATCTCTTGCGGATCGCGTATCTCTTTGGGCATCATAACGCCTGCCCCTTCTAGCCATTGTCGGCTTTTAGTGCGGTCTGACTCCCATTGAAGCACTCGACGATTCCCAAAGGTGGGTACGCTTAGGTCTAAAAAATTGTCGGCTCCGAGGTACTCAACAAGGGAACCGTGAGGGATTAAAATCACGTTCCGTTTGCGCAGGTCGTTAGCGTGTTTAAGCACATCCAGATGGCTACGAACAACTAAAAAGTCGTCGGGTTTGGCCTTGGGGTATGCATCATAATAGTTAGGTATGTGGTCGACGGCGATGCCAAGCGTTTTAAAGCCCTCCGCACGGGCGCCGTGAAAAATCTGCAGGCTCGTGTGGGAGCACAAAGTTGCGAGCGTTAGATCATCCAGATCATAGGTTTCTATAAGTTCTTGTGCTAGGTTCAGCAGCTCCCCTCCACAGTAGATGGGACAGTATTGCGTTCAACATTATAAAGAGCACGCGTTTGCAACGATAATGGCGGAGTCGACAAAAAACAAAAAAAGGCAGTAGCGACGCTTAGCTGTCTATGACTTAGCTAGCTCTTTGAGAATCCCTCTGCCGGCGATGACCCCAGTCGCAGCTGCGTTGATTATGTCCCGAGAAAGTCCCGTCCCGTCTCCTGCAGCGTAGAGCCCTTTGATGCTCGTCGCCAATTCTTTCGAAACCGTCAACTCCATCGCGTAAAACTTTACTTCGGGAGCGTAGAGCAGGGTTGAGTCTGAAGCAACGCCTGGAATGACTTCGTTCAGCTTTTCGAGTCCTTCGATGATGTTCATGATGATTCTGTGCGGCATTGCCATCGAAATATCGCCAGGGGTGACGTCTTCAAGGGTGTTTTTTACGGGATTTCTTCGAATGCGGCTCCACGTCGAACGCTGTCCTCGCCGTAAATCCCCCATTCTTTGTAGAATCGGGTTGCCGCCCCCTATCGTCGTCGCTAGTTTCGAGACCGATTTTCCGTATCTTGTCGTATCTTCGAGTGGTTCGGTGAGTTCGGTGCGTACCAGGAACGCAAAATTCGTGTTCTCGGAACGTCGACTCTTGAGGGAATGTCCGTTCGTGCCTATGAAACCTTCGTAGCGCTCTTTGACGACAAATCCGTGCTCGTTGGTGCAAAAGGTTCGTACGAAATCGTCGTACCGCTTTGTGCGAATGTGAAATTTCGGATCGTGGTTTATGTCCGTTATCGGGTCCATTATTATCGCTGGGACCTCTACACGAACGCCGATATCTATCGCCCCGTGCTTGGCACCGATATTATGACGCTTCACGAGAGTATTTACCCATTCCCCGCCAATCCGTCCCGGACAAAGGAGCGTAAATCGCGAGAAAAGCTTCTCGCCGTGTTCGAGCAGTACCCCCGTGCATACGTTATCTTCGATAAGCAGGTCCTGTACCTGAGCATTTAGGCGAAAGTTTATCCCGCGAGACCTTAGGTCATTTGCAAAGTTTTCGATAATGCGGGGCGCATTATCAGAGCCCATGTGGCGCTGGGAGATCTCTATAAAATGCACGCCTACTGAAGCCGCGCTCCGCTTGAGTTTTTCTACTTGGATACCCTCGGCGTTAAAGAGTTTCTCGGGGGCGCCGTACTTGAGGAACAGGCCGTCAATATAATTCACCAGTTCCCATGCATACGTGTCGTCGTCCGTGATTGCTGCAAGGTCGCCTCCGATATCAGGCCGGAGATTAAGGGTGCCGTCAGAGAACGTGCCCGCGCCACCGACGCCGCACATGATGTCGCACTGTTTACACTCCGCACATTTCCCTGTGTCTTCCATAGGGCATCGGCGCTCTTTTATGTCGTGCCCGCGATCGAGGATCAACACGTCTATGCCGTGGTTTGCGAGCTCGTTTGCTGCGCACATCCCAGCAGGCCCAGCTCCTATGATGATGACGTCCCAGTCCGTTTTTTGTTTTGATGTAGTGCGTTTCATGTTATGTTATGATCTTGTCTATTTCGTCGAGTGTTATTGCGCGTTTGACTTCAAGCGCGAGACGTCGTCCTGAACTCATTCTTGTCCCAAACAGGGAGTTTCCATACGAAGCACCGACGTTCGTATGGACGTTTGTGCCTCCGCCGATCCGTGTGGCGATGTCATAAACGTAAAAGTCCATGTTTTGATCAACGATGGTCTGCAAGCAGAAGGGCCCAATGATGGGGGCAGTGTAATGTCGTTTGGAGAACGCTACGAATTGCTCAGCCATACGGTACACTCTTTCCAGTAAGGACTCCCTTAGAGACGCGTTAGCATGGCCGACAATCGTCATAAGTGGGTCACGGTACTGTGCAGGCAGCTCTAACTGTTGCTCAGCGGGAATGCGCACTAATCCGTCGAGGTTGCTTTCGAATCTGAAATCAATTCCCAAAAGCTCAATCTCATCATCGATGGGTGAATAAAAGAAGTTGAAGTTGAACACCGGTCCTATGATGTACTGTTCAATGCGGGCGTCTTTGAGGGCTTCGGTTGTAATAACCTCGCGGTTAATGAGGCGCTCGACCTTTGCGTCGAACTCTTCAGGGGATGCGGCCGTGAAGAACCCGCGCTCGAGCGTCATGTGCTTATGGTGAAGCTTTACCATGACGAGCGTGTCTATGTCGTCTTTACTCTCATAGTGTTTCGGGATAGGAATGCCCGCTTGCTGGCTGACCCAATAGTAGTTCTCTTCCTCCGTCTCCCTGTCTTCTATTTTCAACATGTCGCGCGTGCCAACCAGCGGCAACCTAAACTCGTTCTCGACGCGGCGCACACCGTTATAAACAACAAAAGACCGATTGGGGATAAATAGCGTATTTTTTGAGACGAGCTGTCGTTGCACGCTTTCAGAGAGGACTTCATCAAACTTGTTGAGGACAATGGCCTCATCAACGAAGCCTTTCTGCAGTCCGTTAACGGTCCGACCCTTAAAGTAGTTCGTATAAAGTCCATCCCGCCCTTTTTGGCACACGACGAGGTTGGGAATTCCTTCATCGCGGGCACCGTCACAAACGTCTAGTGCGGAGTGCGAGCCGAGCACGCCTATTGTGATATTCTTTTTATCATATTCGCTCACCACATCTATGACGTCCTGTCTGGTTATCATAAGAAGTCTCCTCCACCATATTCATCAAGCGCCTATATAGGTTTTAGGACGATGCGACAATACGTGGCTGTGCCCGAAATTAGTCAATTAGCTTAAAGCGAGGAATGCACGAGTAGGTGCTAGATTTCTGCAGAACACCCTCTATACGATCTAGGTGACGGCGAACTGAAAAAAGCGTGATAAAAGAGTAACAAAATGGTAACAAAACCATAACACTTTTAAAGAATCAGCCGACGATAGTTAAGGCTGCCAACGGCGTTGAATCGTCGTAGGCAAACGTAATGATTCTTAATTCTTTATAAAATGTATATTATATAAATACTTAGATAAATATATTAATCGTATATTCGTTAATGCGAGACAAGCCACGCTGCGATTCGACTCTAAAAACAAAAAGGAAGGCGCCTAATGCACTGCGTGCGAACCTTACGATATTAATCCCAACGTTCTTTACTATCGCGTTGCATAGGAAAAACGTAATAAGCAGCAGCTGTTACACCGTTTGCAGGAGAAATGTCCTACGGGAATTTTTCCCGTCATGCATCGACACATATCCGTTTACCTATCCGTCCAAATGAGAGTTTGACGTTTATCACTAAACGAATCGACTGCGTTTCGCTCCGGTGATATTAAGGAAAAAGAAATAACGGTAAAAAGAGCGATAAAGAGGCAAAAGCAGGCCGCTTTTTGATTGGGCTGAATGTGGTCTGCCTTCGCGCGAAGTTGATGCAGTTACGCTATTGCAACTATTTTGCACATAGTTGTGGCTTTTTTTCTGCGTCTTTCCTCGAGGTCGCTGCTTTGAACGTTAAACGCAAAGGATGTGACACTAGATGAAAGAAGTAGAAACAAAACATCAATTTGTTGAGCTGCGAGCTCAAGGCAAATCACTGAGAATAGCCTCAGACGAGCTTAAAATCGGACTTCAGACGGCGGTGCGTTGGGAACGTGAACTCAAAGAACAGATCGCGAACCTAAAGGCAATCGAGATAGACGCGCTCCTGGAACGGCACCAACTGACCGTGCAGGCGCAAATCGAACGCTACGGCTTCGAGCTTGCGCGGGTGACCGAGGAGCTGAAAAAGCGCGACCTTAGCGATGTGCCGACTCCCAAACTATATGCCATTATGGGTAAACTGCACGCCCGCATTGAAGAGGCGCTTCCGACGCTCACTGTGCGCAACGATGATGAGATTGCGGCCTCAAAGGAGCTAGACGAATTGGTTGCTGCGCGGAGAAGTCGAAAAGCATCGGAGGTAAACGCTCATGCAGGACGGAATGATAACGGTGACAGCACAGTGCGTGCTGAAGACCTCGTCACGCAGCAGCTTATCACCTTGCAGCGTCTCCGAACAGGAGAGATCGACGGGCGCACTGCAGCCAACGAGGTCGCAACGGTGAGTGCAATCTTCAAAGGGATTGAGATCGCTGACCTACAAGCTCGTCTTGAGCGGATCGAGACGACACTCGAAAAGGACAGAACTTAAACAGGGGGGTTTCAATGACGAAAAACGACGAAAAACGGGTCCTTAGAGCGATAAGCAATGCAGACGCTCGACAAAAATGCTTGCTGCTCATTAATAACATGACCGACTCAAGTATGCGTGGAACGCCGCTCTTAACGACCAACCAAGTCAGTGACATTGAGCGGATTATCAGAGACTCTGCCAGTTTTGATGACATGGGGAACTTCGTAATTAGTGACGAGCAACGGACATATGCCGCCATGCTTGACGCTATGTACCACCTGTCTCATTGGCTTATCGAGGTGCAGACCAGATCCTTCGATGCGAAAGCTGATATTACTCTTTTACAGGGGCTTTTCGCCTTAGTGGAAGAATATCAGGGCTTCAGCGAGTTTCTAAACGAGCTCTGTTGGACGAAGAGCGGAACGTATACCGCGAGATTGCAGGAACGGGCGGTTTCAATCGGTCAGCTCATCCCATACGGTTACAACATATCTCTCAAAGAAGAAGGCGGGATGAGGGCCATTGACTTGAAATTGCCTGACGAGGGTAGTTCCGGCATATTTGACGTCATTGAGGGTGTGAAGCTGAAAGCCTCGCGCTTTAAAGCGTTGATCAACGCTATGCGGGACTTTATGAGCCAAGAACAGATCCCGATTAACGTCATCATCGAACGGCTTGATGACATAGAAGAGGAAATGCGCTCGCATATTCAAATGA
>Ga0209124_10000686_pt1 | contig 16029 bp, 11 predicted proteins | sample BarGraIncu01122A_FD_184502 | JGI IMG/M metagenome (GOLD analysis project Ga0209124, IMG submission 184502) | Arctic peat soil microbial communities from Barrow, Alaska - Barrow Graham LP Incubations 011-22A (SPAdes) (version 2) | ecosystem: Environmental > Terrestrial > Soil > Wetlands > Peat...
GGACGCTCGTCACGCTCGCCTGCACCGAGTGCAAGCGCCGCAACTACACGACGAAGAAGAACAAGCAGAACAACCCGGAGCGCATCGAGTACAAGAAGTACTGCAAGTGGTGCCGTACTCACACGCTCCACAAGGAGACCAGGTAGCACGATCCCTGAACACTCCTGACGACGCACGGTGTATAGGCCAGTAGCTCCAATGGTAGAGCGCCGGTCTCCAAAACCGGATGTTGGGGGTTCGAGTCCCTCCTGGCCTGCCACACGATATCAACCCGGGTGACGCCCCAAGGCGCCGATCCGGTCGCATCGAGCACCCACCCCGCGTGAACTGAAAGCGGGGACCCGAGAGGACGGTCCGACGAGATGGCCCAGACAAGCGTCAAGGCGGCCAAGCCGAATGCTTGGAAGCGCCTCGTTCGCTACACCAACGACGTCAAGGCGGAGATGCGCCGCGTCGTCTGGCCGACGCGCACCGAGATCATCAACTCGTCCTGGATCGTCGTCGTCACGTTGGCGATCTTCATCGTCCTGATCTTCGGCCTCGACTACATCTCCGCTGCGGTCATCCGCTTCCTCGCAGCGGTCGGGGGCTAGGAACATGGCGAAGCGCTGGTATGTCATCCACACCTACTCGGGCTACGAGAACAAGGTGAAGGCCAACCTGGAGCACCGCATCGAGTCGATGCAGATGTCCGGGAAGATTTTCGACGTGTTCATCCCGAAGGAGACCGTCACCGAGATCAAGCAGGGTGGCAAGAAGGTCACGTCCGACAAGAAGGTCTTCCCGGGGTACATCCTCGTCGAGATGCAGTTGGACGACGATTCCTGGTACGTCGTGCGCAACACGCCCGGCGTCACCGGCTTCGTGGGCAGCCAGGGCAAGCCCGTCGCCCTCTCCAAGGACGAGGTCAAGCGCATCAAGGGCACGACCGGTGTTCAGGGCGTGAAGCCGAAGTCGTTCACGGAGTTCCATGAAGGCATGGCCGTCAAGGTCACGAACGGCCCGCTCGCCGAGTTCGACGGAACCATCGCCGAAGTCAACGCGGACCAGGGCAAGATCAAGGTCATGGTCTCGATCTTCGGGCGCGAGACGCCCGTCGAGCTCGGGTTCGACCAGGTAGCGAAGCTGTAGAAACCGCGTCACACCACACGGCCCGCCGGCGGGAGTGATGCCTCGCCGGGCTTCTCAGGCCTGATGTGTTCGGCGAGATCGAGCAGGTACACGGACGGCGCGCACGAGCGCGGCGCTCAACGAGAAGGATCGGACGTAGAGACATCATGGCCAAGAAGATCGTAGGCTTCATCAAGCTGCAGATCCCCGCCGGCCAGGCGAACCCGGCTCCGCCGGTCGGACCTGCGCTGGGTCAGCACCAGGTCAACATCATGGCGTTCTGCCAGGCGTTCAACGCCCAGACGCAGGCGAACCTCGGCACCATCACCCCGGTCGAGATCACGGTCTACGAGGACCGCTCGATCACCTTCATCACCAAGACCCCGCCGGCGGCCGTCCTGCTGAAGCAGGCCGCGGGCATCGAGAAGGGCTCGGGCACCCCGAACCGCGTCAAGGTCGCCACCGTCACACGCGACCAGGTTCGCGAGATCGCCGAGACCAAGCTCGTCGACCTCAACGCCAACGACGTCGACGCCGGTATGAGGATCATCGAGGGAACCGCCCGTTCCATGGGCATCACCGTCGAGGGCTAGCACGGCACCGTCGCGACGGCGCCTGGCGCGCCGGACGCGTAGACAGAGGTAGTGGGAGGGTCCCCAAAGGGCCCGTCGACCACAGGAGGTACTGAGATGCACATCGGAAAGAGGCTCGCCGCGGTTCGCGCGAAGGTGGACAAGGACGTCATCTACACGCCGCGCGCCGCCATCAAGCTGGGTCAGGAGCTCTCGACGGCCAAGTTCGACGAGACCCTCGAGGTGCACTTCCGCCTCGGGATCGATACCCGTCAGGCCGAGCAGCAGGTCCGCGGCTCCGTCTCGCTCCCCAACGGCACCGGAAAGACCGTTCGCGTCGCCGTGTTCGCCTCCGGCGACAAGGCCCGCGAGGCCGAGGCCGCAGGCGCCGACATCGTCGGCGACGACGACCTGATCGAGAAGATCCAGGCCGGATTCCTCGACTTCGACGCCACCGTCGCGACGCCGGACATGATGGGCAAGGTCGGACGCCTGGGCAAGATCCTCGGCACCCGCGGCCTGATGCCGAACCCCAAGCTCGGGACCGTGACCATGGACGTCGGTCGCGTCGTCAAGGAGCTCAAGGCCGGCAAGGTCGAGTACCGCGCCGACAAGTTCGGTATCGCTCACGTCGGTATCGGCAAGGTGTCGTTCGACACCGTCAAGCTCGTGGAGAACTACCGTGCCGTGCTCGATGAGATCCTGCGCGCCAAGCCGGCTTCCTCCAAGGGCAAGTACGTCAAGACCATCACCATCTGCACCACGATGGGACCCGGCATCAAGGTCGATCCGACCAAGGTCCGCAACCTCATCGAGGAGTAGGGACCGCCGCGCCCGCGCGGGGCTCTTGCCCTGCGTGTCGCCCGGGTGGTAGGGTACGCAACGCACCATTTGACATCGCGCGATACCGACCGACGCTGCCGAAGACAGCCGGTGCCCTCCGATGGGGAGGGTCTTAAGGGGACGCACCACATGCGTCCCGCCTGCCGAGGTGGATGTCCATGAACGACGATACGAATCGTCCGTGGCCTCCGCCGAGATCCTTCGGCGGAGGCCACGTCGTTTTCCGGAGGCTCCACGCACCGGAGACCGGCGCCGCCACCGCCACCGCCTCAGTGATGAGGCGGCTCGCGCGGCGGTACGCGGACGAAAGGAGGGAAGAGACACACAATGCCCAATGCTCACAAGATCGAAGAGGTAGGCGAGATCAAGGACCGGTTCGCCCGGTCCTCGGCGGTCATCCTGGCCGACTACCGCGGCCTGACCGTCAAGGAGATGCAGGCGCTGCGCGTCGCACTGCGCGCTGCAGGCGCCGAGCTGCGCGTGTACAAGAACACGCTCGCTCAGATCGCCATGCGTGAACTCGCGCTGCCGGACCTCGGCGAACTGCTCGACGGACCGACCGCGTTCCTGTTCAGCTTTGGCGACCCCGTCGCTCCGGCCAAGGCCCTGATGGACTTCGCCAAGACGCACAAGCTGCTCCAGGTCAAGGGCGGCTTCGTCGACAGCACCGTCACGTCAGCCGACGGTATCAAGAGCCTGGCGTCCCTGCCGTCGCGCGAGCAGCTTCTCGCGAAGCTCCTCGGCACCATGCAGAATCCGGCCGCAAGTTTCGTCCGTGTACTGTCCGGCCCCGCCGGCGCGTTCGCCCGCGTCGTTCAGGCGATCGCAGACCAGAAGGCCGCTGCCTAGCAGCGGTACGACACGAACCGTTGAAAGGCGCGGTCAGCGCGGGAGCGCAGGCCTGAGCCGTCCAGAGTAGAAGCGAAGGAGCACTGAAGAACATGGCTATCAGCAAGGACGAGATCATCGAGGCAATCAAGGAAATGCCGGCCCTCCAGCTGGCCGAGCTCGTTAAGGAGCTTGAGGAGATCTTCGGCGTGTCCGCCGCCGCCCCCGTCGCCATGGCCGCCGGCGCGCCCGCTGGCGAGGCTGCCGTCGAGGAGGAGAAGACCACGTTCGACGTCGTCCTCTCCGCCGTCGGCCCGAACAAGATCTCCGTCATCAAGGTCGTCCGCGAGATCGTCGCCGGCCTTGGCCTCAAGGAGGCCAAGGACCTCGTCGAGTCCGCCCCCGCGAACGTGCTGACGGGCGTCACCAAGGAAGAGGCCGACAAGGCCAAGGGCAAGATCGAGGAAGCCGGCGCCGAGGCTGCGATCAAGTAGTCCTCGCTCCGAGGAACTATCCCGATGAGGTCGGGGGCGTTGCGCTCCCGACCTCATCGGCATCTCTTCGCGCCATCGAGTCAGACCCCGGGGATGCGCCGTTCGCGCCGCAGTCGGGAAACGGAAATGCCCGAGAAAGGTATTGACCCTCTCGGGGCATCTGTCTAAACTGAGCGTTTGCCGCATTGTGTAGTTAGCCCCACGACCGGAGGAGGAATCACCTGGTGACCCGTGGAGCCGATCCCCGCTTCGTCCAGGCTGGTCTTCGCCAGCGCCGTACCTTCGCGAAGATCCCTGAAGTACTCGACGTACCCAGCCTCATCGCGCTCCAGCGCGATAGTTTCAAATGGTTCCTTGATGAAGGCCTGAACGAGACCTTCCAGGACATATCCCCCATCGAAGACTTCACCGGGAACCTCGCGGTGCAGTTCGGCGTGCACGAGTTCGGGGACCCCAAGTACTCCGTCGAGGAGTGCAAGGAAAAGGACATGTCCTATCAGGCGCCGTTGTTCGTCGACGTCGCGTTCCTCAACCGTGAGACGGGCGAGGTCAAGGAGCAGCAGGTGTTCATGGGCGACTTCCCGCTCATGACCGACCGCGGCACCTTCGTGATCAACGGCACCGAGCGCGTCGTCGTCTCGCAGCTCGTCCGTTCGCCGGGCGTCTACTACTCGGAAGAGCGCGACAAGACCTCGGACAAGGCCATCTATACCACCAAGGTCATCCCTGCGCGCGGCGCGTGGCTCGAACTCGAGACCGACCGCAAGGATGTCGTCTCGGTGCGCATCGACCGCAAGCGCAAGCAGCCGGTCACCGTGCTGCTCAAGGCGCTCGGCATCGCCGAGACGCGCGAGGAGATCCTCGAGCTCATGGGCGACTCCGAGTGCATCAAGCGCACCCTGGAGAAGGACTACACCGAGACCCGCGAAGACGCGCTGATCGAGATCTACAAGCGTCTGCGTCCCGGCGAGCCCCCCACCGTGGAGTCCGCACGGTCGCTGCTCGACGGTTTGTTCTTCAACGCCCAGCGCTACGACCTGGCCAAGGTCGGCCGCTACAAGGTCAACACCAAGCTCGGGCTCGAGCTGCCGATCGACCAGTCGACGCTCACCAGCGAGGACGTCCTTGCCGCGGTGCGCTACCTGGTCAACCTGTGGGAAGGTCGCGAGGGCTACGCCGTCGACGACATCGACCACTTCGGCAATCGCCGCGTCCGCTCGGTGGGGGAGCTCATCCAGAACCAGTTCCGCATCGGGCTCGCCCGCATGGAGCGCGTCGTCCGCGAGCGCATGACCACGCAGGACGTCGAGCAGATCACCCCGCAGTCGTTGATCAACATCCGGCCGATCGTCGCCGCCATCAAGGAGTTCTTCGGGTCCAGCCAGCTGTCACAGTTCATGGACCAGACGAATCCGCTGGCCGGGCTGACGCACAAGCGTCGCCTCTCGGCCCTCGGACCCGGCGGTCTCTCGCGTGAGCGCGCCGGCTTCGAGGTCCGCGACGTCCACCCGTCGCACTACGGCCGCATGTGCCCGATCGAGACGCCTGAAGGCCCGAACATCGGCCTGATCGGCTCGCTCGCCACCTTCGCGCGCATCAACCCCTACGGGTTCATCGAGACCCCGTATCGCCAGGTGAAGAACGGCAAGGTCACGGACGAGATCGACTACCTGACCGCCGACCAGGAAGACCGCTACATCATCGCCCAGGCGAACGAGACCTTCGATCCCAAGAGCCGCACCTTCGAGCGCGACACGGTCCTGTGCCGGATGCGCATGAGTGGCGACCCTGAAGAGGTCCTGCCGGCCGACGTCGAGTACATGGACGTCTCGCCGCGCCAGATGGTCTCGGTGGCCACCGCGCTCATCCCGTTCCTGGAGCACGACGACGCCAACCGCGCGCTGATGGGTTCGAACATGCAGCGCCAGGCGGTGCCGTTGCTGCGTCCGAGGGCGCCGTTCGTCGGCACGGGCATGGAACACCGTTCGGTCGTCGACACGGGCGAGATCGTCCGTGCTCGCCGTGCCGGCACGGTCGAGCACGTCGACAGCGCGCTGGTCGTGGTTCGTGGTGAGGATGGCGCTCTCGACGAGTACCATCTCCCGAAGTTCATGCGCTCCAACCAGGGCACCTGCATCAACCACCGCCCGGTCGTCGCCGTCGGTCAGAAGATCGCCTTCGACGAGGCCAAGCAGCTCGGTGACGTGCTCGCCGACGGGCCGTCGACGGAGCAGGCCGAGCTCGCGCTGGGCACCAACCTCCTCGTCGCGTTCATGCCGTGGGAGGGCTACAACTACGAAGACGCGATCATCCTCTCCGAGCGCATCGTCAAGGAGGACGTCCTCACCTCGATCCACATCGAGGAGTACGAGGTCGAAGCCCGCGACACCAAGCTCGGACCGGAAGAGATCACCCGCGAGATCCCGAACGTCGGTGAAGACACGCTGGCCAACCTCGACGAGGATGGCATCATCCGCGTCGGCGCCGAGGTGTTCCCGGGCGACGTGCTCGTCGGAAAGGTCACGCCGAAGGGCGAGACCGAGCTCACCGCCGAGGAGCGCCTCCTGCGCGCCATCTTCGGTGAGAAGGCCCGCGAGGTCCGCGACACCAGCCTGAAGGTGCCGCACGGCGAGACCGGGCGCGTCATCTCGGTCCAGAAGTTCAGCCGCGACAACGGCGACGACCTGTCGCCCGGGGTCAACGAGCTGGTGCGTGTGTACGTCGCACAGAAGCGCAAGATCAACGAGGGCGACAAGCTCGCTGGCCGTCACGGCAACAAGGGCGTCATCTCCAAGATCCTCCCGATCGAGGACATGCCGTTCCTGGCCGACGGGCGTCCCGTCGACATCATCCTCAATCCGCTCGGCGTCCCGTCCCGCATGAACATCGGGCAGCTGCTCGAGACGCACCTGGGCTGGGCGGCCTTCGTCGGCTGGTCCGACGACGACAATCAGAAGGAAGCCGTCGACGGTGGCATCTACTGCGCGACGCCGGTGTTCGACGGCGCCCGCGAGGGCGAGATCGAGGACGTGCTCGAGGCCTCCGACCGCAACGCACTGCTGCGCGCCGAGGCCCGCTACGGCAAGTTCGTGGAGCCGCTGATGGTCCCGAGCGTCGAGCGCGTCGGCAAGTCGAATCTCTACGACGGCCGTACCGGCGAGCAGTTCCGCGCACCGGTCACCGTGGGTCAGATCTACATCCTGAAGCTGCTCCACCTGGTCGACGACAAGATCCACGCCCGTTCGACCGGACCGTACTCGCTCATCACCCAGCAGCCGCTGGGCGGCAAGGCGCAGTTCGGCGGCCAGCGCTTCGGTGAGATGGAAGTGTGGGCGCTGTACGCCTATGGCGCCGCGTACGTGCTCCAGGAGATCCTGACGATCAAGTCCGACGACGTGGTCGGCCGCGTGAAGGCCTATGAGGCCATCGTCAAGGGCGAGAACATCCCGGAGCCGGGCATCCCCGAGTCCTTCAAGGTGCTCGTCAAGGAGATGCAGTCCTTGTGCCTCGACGTCGAGATCATCTCCGAGTCCGGGATCGAGATCGAACTGAAGGAAGAGGACGACGACATCTTCAAGACCGCCGAGGAGCTCGGACTCGATCTGGGCGCGATCGGCGAGGGCGATTCGAAGTCCTCGAAGGGTTCGACCGCGCTCGACGAGCTCCCCGAGCTCGACGAGGACGATCTGGACATCTCGCTCGACGACGCGTTCTCGGTCGTCGACAGCGAGCCGGCAGCTACGGATACACCCGAGTAGGGACCGCCCGCATGAAGCTCGGCCGGGCCTCCGGCGGCGACGTGTTCGCCGCCGGAGGCCGGGCTCGAAATAGAGGAGGACTACGTTGCTCGACGTAGACGTTAACAACTTCGATCGCCTGCGGATCGGTCTGGCTTCTTCCGAGCAGATCAGGCAGTGGTCACGCGGCGAAGTGAAGAAGCCTGAGACGATCAACTACCGCACGCTCAAGCCTGAGAAGGACGGACTCTTCTGCGAGAAGATCTTCGGTCCGACGAAGGACTGGGAGTGCTACTGCGGCAAGTACAAGCGCGTGCGCTTCAAGGGGATCATCTGCGAGCGTTGCGGCGTCGAAGTCACACGGGCCAAGGTCCGCCGTGAGCGCATGGGCCACATCGAGCTCGCGGCGCCGGTCAGCCACATCTGGTACTTCAAGGGTGTGCCGAGCCGTCTGGGCTACCTGCTGGACATCGCGCCCAAGGACCTCGAGAAGGTCCTGTACTTCGCCAGCTACATCATCACGGCCGTCAACGACGAGGACCGTGAGGCCGATCTCGCCATGCTCAAGGGCGAGCTCGACACCGACCTGGCCAACCTCGACGGCGAGAAGGCCGCCGAGGCCATGGCGGTCGAGCAGGAGCGTGACCGTCGCGTCGGCGTCCTCAAGGGCGTCGCGCTGAACGCCGCTCTCTACGAGATCAACGCCCGCTACGGACAGCAACTCTCCGAGATGCCATCCCGTTCCGCGGCCGACTCCAAGGCGCGCGCCAAGAAGAGCGCCGCCCTCAAGATCAAGTGCGAGAAGGACGTCGCGGCTCTGCGCGCGAAGTTCGAGAAGGAGACCCTCGCGCTCCAGGCCGCCGAGCGCAAGACGCTCACTTCGGCTACCGACAAGGAGATCGCGGCTCTGAGGTCGGCCTCCGACAAGGAGATCAAGGCCCTCAAGGACGACGCGAAGGCGGTCAAGGCCGTCGAGAAGAAGCGCGACGCCGAGATCAAGGCGCTCGAGAAGAAGCGCGACTCCGAGATCAAGGCCGCCGTCACGGGCCTCGAGAAGACTCGTGCCGCGGAGATCAAGGTGACCGTTGCCGAGCTCGAGAAGGCCATCAACGCGGAGATCGCGGATCTCGACAAGCAGAACAACGCGGTTCCCGTCATGGAGCAGAAGCGTGACGCCGAGATCGCCGCGGCGCGCGACAAGTTCGCCGGCGCGCTGGAGCCGGAAGAGGGCGAGCTCGACGAGATCGACGAGACGATCATGCCCGCCGACCAGATCAAGCGCCTCGAGACCGAGGCCAAGCGCGATCTGTCGGACCTCGACGAGGAGTACGAGGACCGTCGCGAGCTGCTCAAGGACGCCTACGACAAGTTCGTGAAGATCACCCCCAAGGACCTCATCGCCGATGAGACCCTGTTCCGCGAGATGAAGGTCCGCTACGGCAACTACTTCCGCGGCGGCATGGGCGCCCAGGCGGTCAAGGACCTGCTCGAGCGCGTCAACCTCGAGGACCTGGCCAACGAGCTGCGCGAGATCATCCGTGACGGCAAGGGCCAGAAGCGTCAGAAGGCCATCAAGCGGCTGAAGGTCGTCGCGGCGTTCAAGGGCTCGAAGAACCGTCCCGAGTGGATGATCCTCGACGCCGTACCGGTCATCCCGCCGGACCTGCGCCCGATGGTGCAGCTCGACGGTGGCCGTTTCGCGACCTCCGACCTCAACGACCTGTATCGCCGCGTCATCAACCGGAACAACCGTCTCAAGAGGCTGCTCGACCTGGGCGCGCCCGAGATCATCGTCAACAACGAGAAGCGCATGCTGCAGGAGGCCGTCGACGCACTGTTCGACAACGGCCGCCGCGGCCGCCCCGTCACGGGCCCCGGCAACCGCCCCCTGAAGTCGATCTCCGACATGCTCAAGGGCAAGCAGGGCAGATTCCGCCAGAACCTGCTCGGCAAGCGCGTCGACTACTCGGGCCGTTCGGTCATCGTCGTCGGACCGGAGCTCAAGCTGCACCAGTGCGGGCTGCCGAAGATCATGGCGCTCGAGCTGTTCAAGCCGTTCGTGATGAAGCGTCTGGTCGACCTCGATCAGGCCCAGAACATCAAGAGCGCCAAGCGCATGGTCGACCGCGCCCGCCCGGTCGTGTGGGACGTGCTCGAGGAGGTCATCCGTGACCACCCCGTGATGCTGAACCGCGCACCGACGCTGCACCGCCTCGGCATCCAGGCCTTCGAGCCGGTGCTGGTCGAGGGCAAGGCCATCCGCCTCCACCCGCTGGTCTGCACCGCCTTCAACGCGGACTTCGACGGCGACCAGATGGCGGTCCACCTGCCGCTGTCCACGGAGGCCCAGGCCGAGGCGCGCATCCTCATGCTCTCCGTCAACAACATCAAGTCACCTGCGCACGGACGGCCGCTGGCCACCCCGACGCAGGACATGGTCATCGGCGTCTACTACCTGACGTCCGAGCGCGAGGGTCTGCTCGGTGAGGGCCGGTCCTTCTACAGCTTCGCCGATGCGGTCCTGGCCTACGACAACCGCTCGGTGGACCTTCAGGCCCGCATCCAGGTGCGCCTGGAGAAGGACACGACGGTCGAGATGGATAAGGGCGTGCTCGAGCAGCTGTCCGCCGGCTCGCGACTGACCACGACGGTCGGCCGCATCACCTTCAACAGCTCGCTGCCCGACGACCACGCCTTCATCGACCACGAGATCGACAAGAAGGGCATGTCCCGCATCGTCGAGGACGCCTCGAACCGCTACTCCACCACGCAGATGGCTCGGATCCTCGACGAGATCAAGCGTCTCGGATTCCACTACGCCACCCGCGCGGGCGTGACCGTCTCCGCCTTCGACGCGGTGATCCCGCCCGAGAAGGGCGAGATCCTCGCCACGGGCGACAAGAAGGTCAGCGACATCAACAAGCAGTACGAGCGGGGCCTGATCACGCATGAGGAGCGTCACAACCAGATCGTCGATGTCTGGACGACGGCGAACGAAGACGTCGGTGACGCGATGGAGAAGCATTTCGACAAGTTCAACCCCATCTATATGATGGCGCACTCCGGCGCCCGCGGAAGCATGAAGCAGATCCGCCAGCTGGCCGGCATGCGAGGCCTGATGGCGAACCCGAAGGGTGAGATCATCGACCGTCCCATCAAGGCGAACTTCCGCGAGGGGCTGTCGGTTCTCGAGTACTTCATCTCAACGCACGGCGCCCGCAAGGGTTCGGCGGACACCGCACTGCGTACGGCCGACTCCGGGTACCTGACCCGTCGTCTGGTCGACGTCGCGCAGGACGTCATCGTCCGCGAGGCCGACTGCGGCACCGAGGAGGGCGTGAGCCTCTCGCTCACCGACTCCAAGTACGACGACCGCCCGAACCACAACCTCGTGGGACGGTGCCTGCTCAAGGCCGTCGCCGATCCCAAGACCGGTGAGGTCCTCAAGGAGGCCGGCGACTACGTCGACTCCGATCCTCAGATCCAGGCCTGGCGTGCTCTCGGGATCGAGAGCGTCGAGGTGCGCGCGGTCATGACGTGCCGCGCCAAGTACGGCGTGTGCCAGAAGTGCTACGGGTGGGACCTCGCGTCCAGCCGTCCCGTCGATATCGGCACCGCGGTCGGCATCATCGCGGCCCAGTCGATCGGCGAGCCGGGCACCCAGCTCACCATGCGTACCTTCCACACCGGTGGTGTCGCAGGCGAGGACATCACCCACGGCCTCCCGCGTGTCACCGAGCTCTTCGAGGCCCGGCGCCCCAAGGGCCAGGCCATCCTTGCCGAGATCAGCGGCGTTCTTGTCATCGAGGATGCTGACAAGACCCGCAAGCTGACGGTCCACGATGACAAGGGGCACGACAAGAGCTACACCGTCTCCCGTCGAAGCCGCCTGCGCTCCGGCATCGCCGACGGCGTCATGGTCGTGGCCGGGCAGCAGCTCACGGAGGGGTCGGTCAACCCGCACGACCTGCTCGAGCTGCGCGGCGGCACCGACGTGCTGTCCTACATCGTCGCCGAGGTCCAGGGCGTGTACGCCTCCCAGGGCGTCGACATCAACGACAAGCACATCGAGGTCATCGCCCGTCAGATGATGCGCAAGTTCACCGTCCTCGATGCGGGCGACACCGACTTCCTGCCGGGCCAGCTCGTGGACAAGTTCGTGTTCGAGGAGGAGAGCGACCGCGTGAAGGCCGCGGACGGAGAGCCCGCCAAGGCCGAACCCGTCCTGCTGGGCATCACCAAGGCCTCGCTCGCCACCGACTCGTACCTGTCGGCGGCCTCGTTCCAGGAGACCACCCGCGTGCTCACCGACGCGGCGATCGCGGGCAAGGAGGACAACCTCCTGGGCCTGAAGGAGAACGTCATCATCGGCAAGCTGATCCCGGCTGCCACCGGCATGCGCCGGTACCGCGGCGTGCACCTGACCTACAAGGGTCAGTCCGCCGAGTGGACCGCCGAGGAGAACAGAGGTCCTCTGCCGGACTTCGCGCCGGAGGAGCTCAAGGAGCTCGAGAAGATGCTGCCGTCTCCGCAGGCGCTCATCGAGGACGGATACACGCCTGAAGAGGCGGCCTCGATCCTGCGCGACCTCCCCATGGCCAGCATGGCCAACGTGGAGTACTTCGACGTCGCCTCGATCATCCCGTCGATCGACGAGGAAGAGGACTTCGCGGCCGATCTGGTACTCCCCGAGGAGCGCCCGGTCGCCGAGCCGGTCGAGGCCGAGGACGACGAGGACCGTTGCCTGGCCACCACCGGCAGCGGAGCCCGTTGCCGCAACAAGGCGCTCGAGGGCAGCCGCTACTGCCGCACCCACGAGCAGCTCTCGGTCACTGACGGCCTGTGCAAGGCGGTCATGAAGAACGGCAAGCCGTGCCCCAAGAAGGCGCGCGAGGACTCCGACTACTGCGGCCAGCACGCCAAGCTCGCCGAGGAGTAGGGCACCGAGTAACCACACGGGGTGGGCGCCTCGAGACGGAGGCGCCCACCCCGTCGCTTTGCCACCACGGGAGGCAGGGAACGACGGCAGGTAGACACGCCCGGGGGCGTTGACTGGTTGACACGACCTCGGGACCTTGCTAGAGTGCCTCCTTGCGGCTCAAGACGGCTGCGCGCAGGTGCGCGCCGTGAACATGTCTGCCCGATGTGGGCGGGAACGAAAGCGGTAAAGGAGACAGCGTTGCCGACGATCAACCAGCTGGTCCGCAAGGGCCGCAAGCAGGCGGTCAGCAAGAGCAAGACGCCTGCGCTCAAGGGCAATCCCCAGAAGCGCGGCGTGTGCACGCGCGTCTACACGACGACGCCGAAGAAGCCGAACTCGGCACTTCGCAAGGTCGCTCGTGTCCGTCTGACGAACCAGATGGAGATCACCGCATACATCCCGGGCATCGGCCACAACCTCCAGGAGCACTCCATCGTGCTCGTGCGCGGCGGCCGTGTGAAGGACCTCCCGGGTGTGCGTTACAAGATCATCCGTGCGGCGCTCGACTGTGCTGCGGTCACGAACCGCAAGCAGGCACGCAGCCGCTACGGAGCCAAGAAGCCGAAGTAGCCACATTCCACCAGACCTGATGCGCGCGCCGCGCTACCGAGTGCGGCGTGCGCGCTGTTCGTAAGGAGAGGAACGAGATGCCGAGGCGCGCAGCAGCTGCCCGTCGCGAGGTTATGCCGGACTCGATCTACAACAACCGGCTCGTGACGCAGCTCATCAACAAGATCCTGCTCGACGGCAAGAAGGCCATCGCCGAGCGCACCGTGTACTCCGCTTTCGACATGGTCGAAGCGAAGACCAGCACGGATCCGCTGTCGGTCTTCAAGAAGGCCATGGACAACGTGCGCCCCGCGCTCGAGGTCAAGCCGAAGCGTGTCGGCGGCGCCACCTACCAGGTGCCGATCGAGGTCAGCGCCCGTCGCTCGACGACTCTGGCCATCCGCTGGATCGTCGGCTTCAGCCGCAAGCGTCGCGAGAAGACGATGGCCGAGCGTCTGGCCAACGAGATCATGGATGCCGCCAACGGCGTCGGCGCTTCCGTCAAGAAGCGTGAGGACCTGTTCAAGATGGCGGAGTCCAACCGCGCGTTCTCGCACTACCGCTGGTAACCAGCACTCCCACACCACACCACATCACACCAAGAAGGACTGAGACACCACTCATGGCACAGCGGTACCCCCTCGATAAGACGCGCAACATCGGCATCATGGCCCACATCGATGCCGGTAAGACCACGACGACCGAGCGCATCCTGTTCTACACGGGAAAGACGCACAAGATCGGCGAGGTCCACGAAGGCGCTGCAACGATGGACTGGATGGTTCAGGAGCAGGAGCGCGGCATCACGATCACGTCCGCCGCGACGACCTGCTTCTGGAAGGACCACCGCATCCAGATCATCGACACGCCCGGTCACGTCGACTTCACGGTCGAGGTCGAGCGGTCCCTGCGCGTCCTGGACGGCGCATGCGCGGTCTTCTGCGCGGTCGGAGGGGTCGAGCCCCAGTCCGAGACGGTATGGCGTCAGGCCGACACCTACGGTGTCCCCCGTATCGCCTACATCAACAAGATGGACCGCACCGGCGCGGACTTCATGAACGTCGTCGCGATGATGAAGGACCGCTTGGCCACCAAGCCGGCGCTCCTGCAGCTGCCGATCGGCGCCGAGGAGAAGTTCATCGGCATCATCGACCTCGTCGAGATGCACGCCATCTGGTTCAACGAGGACGACAAGGGCATCAACCCCACGACGGGCGAGATCCCGGCCGAGATGGCGGACGACGCCTCGCTCTATCGTGACGAGCTTCTCCATCTGGCCGCCGACTACGACGATGCGCTCATGGAGAAGGTCCTCGAGGAAGAGGACGTCACTCCCGATGAGCTTCGGGCCGCCCTCCGCAAGGGGTGCCTCGCCTGCGGCATCACCCCGGTCACCTGCGGCGCGTCGTTCAAGAACAAGGGCGTCCAGCCCCTGCTCGACGCCATCCTCGACTACCTGCCGTCCCCGCTCGACGTCCCCGCTATCAAGGGCATCGACCTGAAGACGGACGAGGAAGTCGAGCGCCCGGCCGATCCCAAGGCTCCCTTCGCCGCCCTGGCGTTCAAGATCATGACCGACCCGTACGTCGGCAAGCTGACGTACTTCCGCGTCTACTCGGGTTCGCTGTCCGCCGGTTCCTACGTGCTCAACGCCACGAAGGACAACCGCGAGCGCGTGGGCCGTCTGCTCCAGATGCACGCGAACCACCGGGAGGACGTCGAGGAGGTCGTAGCCGGCGACATCGTCGCGGCCGTTGGCCTCAAGAGCACCTCCACCGGCGACACCCTGTGCCTCGAGGACGCTCCCGTGCTCCTCGAGTCCATGGTGTTCCCGGAGCCCGTCATCGACATCGCCATCGAGCCGAAGACCAAGGCCGAGCAGGACAAGCTCAGCCACGGTCTGGTCAAGCTCGCCGAGGAGGACCCGACGTTCCGGGTCCGCACCGACACCGAGACCGGCCAGACCATCATCGCCGGCATGGGCGAGCTGCACCTCGAGATCATCGTCGACCGCCTCATGCGTGAGTTCAAGGTCGAGGCCAACGTCGGCAAGCCGCAGGTCGCGTATCGCGAGACCGCCGGCAAGGCCGTCCAGAAGGTCGAGGGCAAGTTCGTCCGCCAGACCGGTGGCCACGGCCAGTACGGCCACGTCGTCTTCGACCTCTCGCCGCAGGAGCCGGGTGCCGGCTACGTGTTCGAGAACAAGACGGTGGGCGGCTCCGTTCCCAAGGAGTACGTCACCGCGGTCGACAAGGGCGTCCAGGATTGCCTCACCACCGGCGTTCTCGCCGGTTACCCGATCGTCGACGTGAAGGTCGTGCTGGTCGACGGCTCATATCACGAGGTCGACTCGAACGAGATGGCATTCAAGGTCGCAGCGTCCATGGGCTTCAAGGAGGCCATGCGCCGCTCCGCCCCGAAGCTGCTCGAGCCGATGATGTCGGTCGAGGTCGTCACCCCCGAGGGCTTCGCCGGTGACGTCATGGGCAACCTCTCGAGCCGTCGCGGTCACATCGAGGGCATGGAGCCGCGCGGCAACGCGCAGGTCATCCGCGCCAAGGTGCCGCTCTCCGAGATGTTCGGCTACTCCACCGACCTGCGCAGCCGCACCCAGGGCCGCGCGGTCTACACGATGCAGTTCAGGGCCTACGAGCAGGTCCCGAAGTCGGTCGCGGACGAAATCGTGTCCAAGACCCAGGGCTCGCAGGGCTAGGGGAGAGCAGAAATGGCGAAGAAGAAGTTCGAGCGCACCAAGCCGCACGTCAACGTCGGCACCATCGGTCACGTCGACCACGGCAAGACGACCCTGACCGCTGCCATCACAGCCTGTCAGGCGAAGAAGGGCCTCGCGGACTTCACGCCGTTCGACATGATCGACAAGGCCCCCGAGGAGCGCGAGCGCGGCATCACCATCC
>Ga0209124_10000697_pt1 | contig 15834 bp, 12 predicted proteins | sample BarGraIncu01122A_FD_184502 | JGI IMG/M metagenome (GOLD analysis project Ga0209124, IMG submission 184502) | Arctic peat soil microbial communities from Barrow, Alaska - Barrow Graham LP Incubations 011-22A (SPAdes) (version 2) | ecosystem: Environmental > Terrestrial > Soil > Wetlands > Peat...
CGAAAAAAGTTTGCTTTCTTCTTGTTGTGAAATCCCCCGTGGTAAATTACCAGTTCATCGGATGTTCGCTTGCCTGCTATGTAATCCTCATAGTTTGTCCTGTTCTCGATGAATAATACTTTAGATATTTCAGGTGCATTCATTGAAATCACATCGGTTAGGCTTCCTGAATGAAGAGTTGCTCCTCGCCCGAAAATCCCGTAATCAATTGTCAGATATGTATTTAAATGAGATGCTTGAAAGGTAATCTGAATCGCCCCACAGAATTCATAAATTTCGGGGTTTCTATATAAATTTACTGCTTCAAGAAGTTCAATCTCGGGAACTGCTTCTTCTGCAGGTATATCACGAAAATTGGGGCATTGATTTCTCACAAACGATAATAATCGCGACAGAATATTTTTTTCCAAATATTTGGAATCATGAAAGCAGGACAGGCTGAATGCGCGGATAGATGTTTCAGAGAAATTCGGACGGGACAAATCTTTGAGAGCTTTAAGAAAAGCTCTTGCCAACTCGTATTCGGCTGGCAAAGCTGAAGACAGTGACAACGATGTTTTGGATGAATTGTATATCTCTTCCAGGGCAGGCAGTATCCATGACCCCGTATCTGAATCGATTGGAGGGATTGTAAATGATGATAAAGTCTGCTGAATTTGTGATAGGATATCATTTACCATGTCTTTTTTGGGAATCCTTCCTACCTCTCTATAGGCTGAATCCAGATTCTCTAAAGGCAGCCATATTTCGGCCAAAATATTGCCCTCTTCTGCACGTTCCCACTTATATCCAATGAGGTTCATTTCCGAAAGATGAGTAACAGCCGTGTGAATCTGCTTTTTCTTATCATAGGTTTCAATATCATATTCCTTCAAATCTAAAGATCTTGAACCTAATTTGATAATTACCCTTCGGTTGGACAAAGATGTTTCCCGATAATGAGAACTCTTCTCATATTTGTCCAAAAGTTTATTAAGAATCAGAAATTCAGTTTTCATCTTCATCGTCTCCTTCCATGATCGCTGCAAGCGCCGGATGCTGCGCATCAAAGGAGTGTGTTTTAGAAGACTGTCCATTTCTAATGACCACGATATTTCGGTCGACCAAAGGTACGATGTCTCCGATTTTTTCCGGCGGCGCAGATAAAATACACTGAAAGCCAATATTTTTCAGAAGTTGAATGCTTTCACGAATTCGTTCTCCGTCCATTTTACTGAAAGCTTCATCAAAAATAATCAGTCTAAAGCAATTACGTTTCTTATCATTTATATGATATAGCTGCGCAAAAGATGCCAGAATCGCAATATAGAAAGGAGTTTGTGTCTCTCCGCCTGATTTTTTCAAAAGAGTCTTTGAAAGACGCTGTCGATTGTCGTTTTCATCCGTTGATATCATATCAAAGCGCAAGTACGTTTTGTAATCAGTGAAGAGCTTAATATTCTTTTCCATCTGTGCTCTTGCATCTGCATCTGCGGCATCGCCAAGATCAGCAATTCTGGAAAATAATTCATCAATAGCCGACCCATGCTTTTCCATGAAAAGCTGGGACATAAGATTATAACCATCCATTAACATCGGGTCGGTGATCATGTCGTAAAACCGCTTGTAATCCGGATTCTCTCTAATCTGAAAACTGAAACGATCCGTCCCCCACGCTGAATTTTTTAGCGCACGGTTAAGCTCATTGATTCGTTCCTTTACATCATCAATATTCCCCTTCATCTCATTTAAAAATTGACTGGCAAATTGCTCATTTGCCATTTTCTTGGCATTTTGAATTTTATCGGCATATTTAGGAAGCTCTTCCTGTTTAAGATCAAATAGATGTTTATTGTATTTCACGTTGTTGGAAGAAGTGACATCGTAAGAATAATTATAGGCGCGATTATACGTTGCCCTCTCGTTTGTCAGCTTGCTTTCTGTCTGAATCACAGCATTGCTTCTGATCCCTAACTGAGCACGATAATCCTGAGCAATTTTTTCCGGGTTCTTTTTGGCAGCAAGTTCACTTTGGAACTTCTCTTCTCCGGTTCCATCCGTCAAATCTGCTGGAAATTTCCTGCTGGCTGCACGCGCAATATTCTGCCGGTCAATCAGTTCCGGAATATACTCGTCTTTCTGGGTATTTCTTCTGGCCCGAATACCGCCGATCTTCTCTTTGGATTCGGAAATCAATCCGGATACTTTGTCTATTCTCTGCTTCTTTTCTTGAATACTTTGCGTAATATGAGCAATCCATGAAAGATCCAATTTTCCCAGTTCATTTAGCAGAGACTTGATCTTCGCTCGAAGTGCAGGGATTCCTTTGGCTTTTTCAATCCACTCAAAATGATCCGTTACTTCATTTTGATTCATAGCATCCACAGGACGAAGCGCTTTTGATTTCTTGACACAGCCGGCTAAAAGATCCATCCTTTTCTCAAGTTCCGGTTCAAGGGCTTTTTGCTTCCTTAGCTGCATCTCAATCGACTTTTTACCGATAAGATGAACTTCCCATAATCGTGGATGAATGGATCCGGTAACAAAGCCCTGGTAGATTACACCTTGATCTGTGACAGCTTTGTCAAATTTACGTAAATCAACAACTTTGTCACACTTCATAACATTTCCAAGAAGAAAATCTATGTAGGCTCTGGCATATTGATTATCCGTCTCAACCTCTTCTGCAAGGCTTCCACGGGCGGGCTGCGATCCCTTTTTCCGGACTTTCTCTCCGTCGATCAGGCTGATGTCATAGAGATGCTTTTCCCGGCGTAGTTTGTCGTAATGACACATTGCTTCTTCATAGGCTTCCGGTTCAACCAGTAGATACTGTTTCTGTCGGTTCAAATATCCTTCAATTACGTTCACCCATCTTTGTGTTTTAATTTCCAAAAGATCCGCAAGAATATCGACCTGAACCACTCGCCCAAATTTATCGGAAAGGCACCTCACAAGTTCGTCTCGAAACCATATCATTTTTGGGTCGAAGGGCTTGATATCTTTCTCAAGTTCGCTGATATGGAGCCGACAGTCCTCCAACTCCTCTTGTGCTCGCACAGACAGTGATTCCAGACGATTCTGCATCAATATTTTCTTCGTCTGAAAAGCATCACAGTCTGCTTGAAAGGAAATATATACCTCCCATGTAAGAAGTCCCAAGTTTGAATCCCGAATATCCAAAAGTATTTCTGCTGTCTTTTGAAATGGAATCATGACATCCTTGAATTCACTTATTTCTTTTCCCAGGGAAGAAATAAGAGTTTCCTGCTCGAGCACCTTCAAAAATGTTGCGCCTTCTTCGATCGACAGCCGCCATTGCAATCCGTATTGGTTAAGGCGGCTGACAAGTGTTTCAATTCCTGCCGCCAGTTCATTGGCACGCGCCTCCAACTGTTCTTTTTCACTTGTAAGATCCTGCTGTTTTTTGTATAAGTCGTTTTGACCTCTTTCTTCAATCAGAAGTGCATGCTCCGTATGAAGTCTTTCCAGTTCTGAATCTCTCTGATTGCATGCATCTATTTCAAATTGAAGACTCTTTTCAAGATCGCTAAGATTTTTTTGTGCCTCCAAATACTTAATATTCAAGCTTTCTTCTTCGGAACGCGCTATAAGAAATTGATACAAAAGCAGTTTCTTTTTTTCTTCCTGAAGGTTCTCAAATAATATCTGTATCTTCTCCAAATCATCGATCCGGTTCTGCATCAGAAGGGCTTCCTGTTCGAGTTTCCTATATTGTCTGAGATTGTCCTGCATACCGGAAAGATCCGGCGGTTTCTTGGCGTCACATATATTTTCCGTAATAAATTTCTCGATATCTGTAATGGGAGTAAAAGAAACAGCCTTTTTAAAGAGTGTAAAATATCTGCGGTTCAGGCTGCCCAAGTGGCCCAAAAGCTTATCCTGGTACTCTCTGGCTGTCGAGCAGAAATCAAACTGGCTTTTCTCATAATGTGACTTAAGATAATGTTTTAAATCTTTAATCTCCATCGGTGTTTGATCTATAAGAAATGCATTTTCCGGAATACGGTCTTTGAGTATAAAGAAAATATTGTCGTCCGTCGGTGAGTAGTTGCAGTCAAAGGTTACTCCCAACGTTAAATATTTGTTTTTTTCAGAATCATAGATTTCACAAACAAGGTAACTGGAGAATGGACCGTTTCGAAGATACAAAAAACCATTTTCGCCGTCTTCACCGTATTCTCCCCGCAAATATCCCTTAAGACTTCTTTTGGATCGCTCATTAGCTGCTTTGTTGAAGAACTGCTGTCCATTGGTATCTCCGAGAAGAACAATTTGCAGCGCATCAACAATTGTAGACTTGCCCGAACCGGTCTTTCCGGTCAGAAAATTCACATTGTCAAACACAATCCACTCTAAATCATAGTAATGCCAGTTTACCAGAAGCATGCGGGTCAAAGATTTCATATGTCCTCCTCAATGCCGGGCAGCAATTCTCCATCATCGGCAGATACCTGTTCAGATCCATCTTCTTCGTTCTGCAGACTCTGATAAATCCGACTGATAGCATCGCCTTCCAAAACAAGTTGAATACTTGGAAGCACGAGAAACTGACACTGAGCATCCTGCCAGTTTCCGCTGATTCTAATTATGAGATTATAGCGGCTTAGTAGACGTAGAGCGTCCTGAAGGTCTTTATCTGACGGTTTCTTTTTCAGAGCATTAAATGATAATAGCCGTGTAACCACATCTCCGGTTGTCAGCGGAATTTCTTTTCTTAATGCAAGTTTGTCTCTCTCCTCATCATACAGAAGACGAATCGTCAGTAAGATCAGTGTAGTTATGCTGTTCAAAGACAATCGGTTGTAAGAATACGAACTCTCAATATAGATAACACCTAAATTGCGGTCTTTAATCAAATCCCATCCGGCAATTGACAGGTAACTGTGAACCCAGTCAAAATAAAGATCAACCAATCGGTAATCGCTGTTTCCCTTCATTAATTTCTCATTATCATCATATGTTTCTGACAAAAGAAATGTCCTTGAAAGCAAAGAATTCATGCAGCGAACTAGTTGGTTCTTCTCAGATGAACTCATTTTGTCATATGTTTCGAGCCACAATTCGTTCATTTTTTCATCTCCTTTGTAATAAACCGCATATCCGGATAACGAAATTTGCCTGTTTCCATCATACCCTCAAGAAACTCGACCCGGTAGAACGAACGAGTCTCGCTTCCCTTAATCGCGGCCAGTAAAAGCAGAACAAATTGTTCATCTGTCTCCACCGGAAAGTCTTCACTATGAATGATTCTCCTGCCGGCAAACACCTGTTCCACATAATATATAACCTTTTCGTGGGAATACCGTGTATTTGCAGATTTCAAAAACCCGGTTAGATCCTGATCGTTCTTTTCGGATAATTCGATCTTTAGTGGCACCTCCGTAGATCGAAGCGTGCGTTTGCCTCTTGAAAAAAGCGAATTTTCTGCAAAATACGCTTGTCGGGACAGCCGGATGCTCTCCGACAAGTCGGTTTTTGATGCCTCGGAAAGCTGATGAAACTGCATCAATATATGAGCAATTTGCTCTTTAATTGTTCTGTCCTGATTGAACAGATATATCAATTTATCGATGGACGCTTTGGTATAGCTATTGTTCTTTTTCTGGATTTCCATCATTACTTCTTCAATATTATCAAATATATCGAATATCTCATGAAGCATCTGCAAAATTCCAGTCGTCGCTTCTGCTTCATTGTTGTAATGCTTTTCAGCAGCTGCCTGCTGAACCATTTTTTCAATAATAGTATAGTCATCCTGAATCTGTGAAATCATCAGCAGTACAGGCTGGCGAAACCGTTGAACGGAATCCCTTGTAACCAAAGGATGAAATATTCTTTCATTTACTAACTGCTGGTATCCTTCAAAATGCTCGCGCAGAATTTCATTGGAAGAAGCATATTCTCCCAGCATCCGATGATACCTTCGAATGTTATTGAGCAGCATTTTCAGTGCATCTGCGAGTTGCTGACTATTGTCCCAGGCATTGTGCAGAGCGGTGTACAGGTAATTTTCCGACTGCGGATCAAATATAGACCGCAATGCGGAATACACACCAAATGCATAATTCTGGTAGGCCCTGGTATCCTCCTGCGTAACTTCATAAAGAAGTTCCATCATGCTGATGCTATAAGAAGGAATCGTTATCTGTAGAACAAAAGATCCTGCCTTTTGTTCCTGCTCAAGCCATCCTGTAAAAAGCAGTCGACGTAAAATCGCATATGCCATTCCTGAAAATGACAGTCCGTCAGAGTCACCAAGCCAGCTATTATCAGCTGTGTTATTTGTTTCCTCGCCGTCTTCTCCAGCAGTCCCTGAAATTTCAAGAATTTCTGCTTCAACATCCAACAGGAGGTTCAATTCCGATAAGCGATCTACCATCTGATCCAGCAAAATATTCTTATCAACATGTGTCGCCCGTTTATATTCCTGGCGAACAATAAGCAGCATTTCAGAATAAATCTCTCTGTTTTTACCAGATAGAATGCTGAAAAATCCTTTGGGAATAACGTCAAATACTTTCATTATTTCGCTCCATGCTATTCATTTGATTTTCTAATGGTAAGTCACCGGTACTAATGGGCACTTATCGGCACTTATCGGCACCTATCGGCATCAATATCCAACCGTGAACTTATTCAGAATTTCCGAGTTTATGCTTTAATAAGTTTGCCGATAGCGAGTATGGTTTTTATCACATCCTGATATGTAATCTCTTTTGCAAATGAATTTGAACGCTGATAGGCCAATCTTTCAGTTGTTCCGGACTTTTCATTATAGGAGCACCTCCGTATAGACTGCTAGATTTTTGGATAACCCCATCGCTTTAGCATATTTTGCAAGTTTTAAGAGATTCTTATTAGTGCCTTCGAAGTAGAATTTCAGTGCATCAGTAAATGTCTGAGAATCCATTCTATCCTTATCTTTAATAACATCCAAAATAGTTCGTTCTGGATCGTAGGCATTCACTTGCGCACCAAAGGCTGTATTCGCTGTTGCTTTTCCTAACGACAGAATCTTGGGACTCACATAGTGAATAACGACATTTGAGTTCTTTTCCCGAACCCCGGTCACTTTATAGTCATAGGAAATTGTCATGTGCAGTAGCTGTGGAACCCTATTAGAAAGCTTGTGAAGATAAAGCGCTGAGTCATAGGAAAATATGCCTTTCGGAATCTTTAGCTGGCAAACCTCATATTCATCTGCACTTGTTTCCGGAAGCATATACAGACCACGACAGACATTAACCAATTTGCCCTCAATAACAAGGTCTCGCAAGGCTTCTTTGCGAAATCCCTGTTCCACAATTTGATTGGTTTGAATTTTTCCGTTATTCTCGTGTACTAATTTTAGAATTCTTTCTTTTTGATTCACAGACGTCACCGTACTTTCTTACCGAAATTATACAATATTTCGGTCATTTAGTACATCTGTTTTTCAAACAATTCTGCCGCACTACTTTTTGAGTTGTAGCATAATTTGCGACAACTTAAAAGCCACTCTATTATTATATCGACTTGAACATAATTTGAACATAATTTATGTTCAAGAGAACATATGTTCGCCAAAAGATACCGCAGCTACAACCCCGCAAACGCCCTATTTGCAGCCATCTACAGCAAACCACCCAACACCCCAAACAGCCCTTCCTATTTTTTGTAATCAGCAGGTCAACGGTTCGAATCCGTTAATCGGCTCCAAACGATAAGCCTACAGCCCGTAAGGGATGCGGGCTTTTTGTTTGTCAAAAATCGCGGGTTTTTTAAGGCTGAACTGTCGTTTTGAACATAATTTGAACATAATTTATGTTCAAAATCGATATTGGTAACCAAAACGCAAAGATAAATTGATAAATTCTCCGAAGTACGTCCTATTTGCAGGGCTCTACTGAAAAAGAATAACACGAAAAGGTCATTTCAATTTTCTATTATCAGCAAGTCAACAGTACTGTGTTTAGTTTTCCGCAACAAATTTCTTAGAGGCTGTAATAATTCGAGAATTTCGAGTACAAATAGAGACGTTCCGGAAGATATCCCTGTCGTTTTGAACATAATTTGAACATAATCTATGTAAAATCAGCAGCGCATCGCAAAGTGTAAAGCGATAAAACCCATACAAATTACCGCTATCGCAGAAATTCGGAAAATATATAGCAGAAAAAGGCTTGATAAATCAAGTGATCAGCTGGTCAACAGGTCAAGTCGATTAGTTGGTCCAGGTTTCCCATATCCACTTTTACACTACCAGACAATCATCCCAGCGGTTGTATAAAGAAGCAGCAGGGATTTTTTAGTATGTCTACCACCGCCTCCAGATTTCGGATGCGTTTGTCGCGTTTCTTGATCTGTTTGTTGACTTCCCGCTCATGGTGGTCGATGAATTGATTGATTCCTTTGCTTTGATCATAACTGGGAAAATAGTTCTTTCTTCGGTAATCCCTTACTCAGTGGCAGACCGTGTTTGTTACGATCCATATTTCCTCTGCGATACTGGTTGTCGACTTCCCGCTGTCTATGATATTTTGCGCTGTTCGGTCGCGAAGCTGTTGGGTATATTTACTGTTATTACTTGGCATTTTTGCCACCTTTTGTATGCGTATAGTTTACACTCTCATACTCAACAAAAGTCGACCCAATCCATTCCAGTTTTTTGTTTGTCCAAAAATTCGAGTTTTTCAAGGCTGAACTGTTGTTTTGAACAGGTAAATAATATTGGGTTTGTAACACCAGCGAAAAAAGTCCCCAGTGATTCATTTTATCCATGTCTTTACGGAAAATAAGTAAAGGTATCCTCTGTGACATCGTACACAACACGATTGGACTGCCCAATCTCATTGAAATACACGGTGATCTGCAGGTCATCCGCTTCCCAGTCTATAACGTCGATGATTTTCGGAATGATCCTGTCCCATCGGGCTCTTTCCATTTCTTCTTCGATCGGTTCGTTCAGGCAATCGATCGATGTGTAAATGTTTAACCTTTGGGATGATCCGCTTCCAAGCTCATAAACGGATACACTAAGATCCTGCGTGTATTCCTCTTCTGCAATATGATAAATTGATGAAATCAACTCGTATTCTTCTTCGAGCGAAACAGAATCCCAATCAGTTCTCTGACCCGACACATTGAATGTAACGCCTAAATCGTCTTTGACTTCTGCGTTCCAAATACTCCAGTCGAACATGTAAAACTCAAAAAAATGAACCCACGGGTCAAACTCTCTGTTCCTTACAGTGCTGTCGACTATCCTAAATCTGTTGTCGCCATAACGATTTTCCAGTTCGCTTAAGACATAATCCTTTTCGTAGAAGGTCATTTTTCTATTTCTTATTCCCCAATACATTGTGATACTGATCAAAAGAAGGAATGCAAAAAGAATCGGAACGAGTGTTTTTGCGGATCGTTTTCTGCAAACGGCAAGTATGACAAATACTCCGATCACATTGACGGCAATCATCCAGTAACAGTGCCCGTACAAAGAAACAATCACGTTGACTGCCAGCCAGATTGCCGCAGTGGCATAAAGTAATATTTTCAGGATATTCAGTGCTTTCGATTTTTTGCCCGGCATAGATCTTTCCCTCCAAGAGCAACAATTAAGCCTTTGCACCCATTCAAATTGTCTTATTACATATTACTATTTTTCTGTAAATTATTCTTCTATTTATCTAATTCGGCTCTTCACCTAATTTCGCAAAAAGTTAACAAGGAAAGGGTCGAGGGTCGCCCAACTGCAGTTTTCCTACGGGCAGATAGGTCATTATCCGGAATCCTTCGGGTGAGGCCTTGGACCTTATTCCCCGATTCCCGAGCATTGAAGAAATCGTGATCGAGGACGAGAAGGGGCGCGAGGAGAAATACAAACAGACCTTTCATTCAAACAACTGCTCTGAATGGGTACGCATCATCAAAACTCTTTCTCCCCGTATGGAAGCACGTGCTCTGCAAAAGAAGACCGTTGATCAGATTGATCAGCGTTATTTTCGCATGGCGGAAGATCTTCTGTACGGTAAACTGACCTTTTCATTGGGAATCCCGAAAGACCAGGTGCGGGACTCTATTGCAGATCAAGTTGCGCTTCTCGCGTGGAGACATTCCTGTTTCGCGCGGTATTTTTTAGGCAAGGCATCATCAAACATGGGGTTGCGCCAATTCTTTTTCGCTTTAACGAACCTTACATTATTCTAACAGCGAAACCCTGCGTCGTGATGATTGTGTTGCTTTGCAAACTGTCCGAAATACTGATGATGACCCATAGTGCGTTCCGTTATGTGCAAGTATCTTCCCACTGGAAAGATTACCGATACTTCGTGCAAAATCAAAATCAATCGTCCAGTCTTCGATCTTTGTCTGGAAAAGATTGGTGATTTTTAAGGCGGCCGAATACCCAGATCCCCAGTCGCTGCGGAGAAGATATTCAACTTTTAATAACTCCGCTGCTACTTCTGTCGTTTTCGTGTTAACTGCAAAGAAAGTTGGCCACGTTACTTCTCCACTGGCTTTAGCTGTAAATCCGAAGTTTATGCTGCCCCCCACAGGAATGTCCTAATTCCATACAAGGTTTTTGACGGTAAACACACCGGGTTGGTGCTCAATAATAGCTGCATTCCAAATATTTGTAATCTCGTGAGGGAAGTCGAATGTAAGCATCCAGTCCTCGACAGGTTTTGTTCCGGTATTGGTGACCGTCATCGTACCGTTAAAGAATCCAACCCACTGGCTGTCTATCTTGCAAACTACCTTCAGTCCGTTCTTATCAAAGACCGTTATGCTGTCTGATTTCTTCGCTTTCGTCTGAGCACTTCCTCCTGTCATCGTCGTGCACACAAGAGTCAGAATAATCAGAAATAGTATTAAATAGTAATGTTTTTATATACGTATTGAAAATTTAACACTCGGAAATTGTTTTGTCAACACAATTTATCAAACAATTAAAACATTTGGTTAAATGACGATTATTGAGGAATTACTGCCTTGAACATAATTTGAACATTATTTATGTTCAAACGAACAAACGTTCGCCACAAGATACGACAACCAAAACCCAGCAAACGCCCTATTTGCAGCGATCTACAGGAAACCACCTAACACCCCAAACAGCCCTTCCTATTTTTTGTAATCAGCAGGTCAACGGTTCGAATCCGTTAATCGGCTCCAAACGAAACTCCTACAGCCTGTAAGGTTGTGGGAGTTTTTCTTTGTCAAAATAATCGAGTTTTTTGAGACTGAACTGTTGTTTTGAGCATAATTTGAGCATAATTTTTGCAAAAGGGTACTGGAAGGTACTGTGATTTACAGATAAGTACCGAACGTTGAAAATATTGATTCAAAGTAATAGGAAGGATTTTTGACCATCAAGAATTGTAGAAAATGACTTCCGCCATCTTCACGCACCCAATGTCCATTGTTCTGAATAACCGGACTCAAGAATTGTATCTTCTTACCGCCTTTGAGCGACGTAGTCCAATTCTTACTTTTCTCATCTCCGAAAATCCAGCCACTGTATGCTCACCTTGCCAGAAAAAACATTGGGTATATTCCTACGCCTTATTTCCCCGCCCTCATTATACTTTGCACCGCTCAACAAATTCCACCGGATGCTGAATAATTCTAGCGGTTTCTTCTACGGAATTTCCCGTATCAAGATATCGCCTTGCAATCACAGCCATTGACTCTCCGATTTCAATAATATGGAAATCGCGGTCATAAATCCGCACTACCCGCTGCTGCCATTCATGCTTCATCGGCTTACAGACATACTGCACATTTTCATAGGCATATAGTTTTGCTAAAAATGCGTCAAAGTCATCTACCTCAAAGTACAGTTCCATATTGTGCGTCTTCTGCATAACAGAGTCGGCAGGCAAGTCTGTAAGCCATGCAAAGTCCTCCTGAACTGCAAAACCACCGCTGAAAGTTACGTTTTTACCCAGATCAAGAACGACCTGCTGGTCAAACAATTCCTTATAGAACTTCTTGGAAACCTCTACATCTTTTACCGCCAATAACGCAAGTTTAAATTCCATCACATTTCTCCTCACAAATTTTTAGACCGGACGTCCGACGTCCGAAGAAGAAAACACAGAAGCTGAAAGTCCAATTACCATTTATATCTTTGGTACTTACACCTTCAACTGTGGTTTCTTTTGCAACTTCAAATCCGAGCGATTTATACAGGTGAATTGCCTTTTTGTTCCATTTTTCAACGGTTAATTCTATAGGGGAATTGCAATTTCTTTGTATATAACTAATAGCAAATTCCATGATTTTTTGCCAACTTTAATGTCTTTTGCCAATCTTTAGTGTAAAGTTACAGCTGGGCCGATAAAGTCATCCAGATCGGGGAATGATGCGCCGTCAGACCGGCCCGACCCTGTGAAGTAACTCAAGCTACCACTGGTTCATGTGTATTTTGTCGTCTATGTTATATTCCTTCTGTTCGCATACGACGGCATCTTCTTTCGGGAGACCCAGTGAAATATAACACGGCATGACATACTCTTGGGGCTGTTTTAGAACTTCCGCAATATAATCCGGTTCGCTGTCCAGTGGAATACGAAGGCTGCACGCAAGTCCTTCTGCAGTTGCAGCGAGAAAAATATTCTCGATACAGCACCAGATGGAAGCGAAGCTATTCAGTGAACTGAGTGTTTTGGGTGCCAGCAAAGGACCCGATTGTTTGAAAAACGGAAGAATCAGGCATCCCGAACTATACAGCATCTGGTACTGCTTGGGAATCGCTTCGGTATATAGCTTCTGCTGGCAGGGATCATCCAGCTTCCATGACTTTAAGATAAATTGCATTCTGGCATCAGATACCTTCCTGGGAATCTTCTTCAAGATTTTGGCAATCACCTCTTTGTCGGTGATCACGACAAATTCCCAGTTGCGCATATGGTCATTGCTTGGAGCCTTTAGTCCGGCAGAAATAATTCGCCTGATAACCTCTTCTTCGATTGGAGTATCCTGAAAATCACGTATTGTTCTTCTTTTATTGATAACATCATAGAATTCCATAAATGGTACCTCCCAGGCAGGTATGATAATCGAGACTTACCGCAAGCATACACTCAACATCTGATGCTGCTTTGCATATCCAGAAACTCAGTCATCTCACTTATTCGCTGGCGTTTGGTTTGGCGCTGTGCATTATACTCCTGCGTTTCTTGCTTTATTGGGTATGCAACTTTCTGTGTGTAATTTGAATAATGTGTCGATTTGTGAACAGGGTGACAAATTCCACTTTGTATGTGTGTTGCCATTCATTTTTTGTTTTTGATCTATAGATTCAAATTCTACTATGAGAAGTGTTCGATTTATCATGTTGTGTGTACGTAACGCATATTCTATAGAGAGGATTATTGAAACCATCGTGCCAGAGATAAAAAGTCACCACTGATGTTAATATTAACCGCTATATAGACTGATTGTCATCGTTCTTTTTCACTCTTCAGGATCTGGAATTAACTTCTGAAATCCTTCCTGATGAATGGCTCTTCAATACTTTCGGAAATTAGTAACTTGTATTTCTGTGGATGACGGTATGTGTTGCCATGCACTTCACGACTCCTATACTCTCTTATATCATCAACAGGAAAGTCAGCAATATAAATATCCCCTCCCGTTCAACGGCTTCAATGATAAGCGTGTCTCTTGATCCGGATTCATCAGGTCTGTACGCAATTCCATCAAATGCTGTGGAATGACCGTTGCAGTCAGGCACACCTTCCGGGTAATTGACAGTTGCAATTCCAACCATGTTTTCATAGGCTCTTGCCCGCAGCTGCGATACACGGTTAATCTCCATCGGGCAGGCGTTAGGCACCAGAATAATCTCCGCGCCCTTTAACATCAGAATTCTCGCACTTTCCGGAAATTCTCTGTCATAGCAAATCATTGCACCGATTTTTACACTGCCTTGCTCGGTGTCCAGATCGGTAACATAGAAATCCTCTCCTGCTGAAAGTCTGCATTCATCGCTAAAATCGCAGGTATGGACCTTTGCATAGGTCAGTACTTTGTTGCCAAAACGGTCAAACAGGCACAGTGTATTTCTTGGTAACGGGTCGCTTTTTTCGAGGAAAGTTATTCCGATCGCCATGCCAAGCTCTTTTGCAAGATCCGCAAATGCACTAACATAAGAACTGTCCGCAGATACAGCATTTGCCTTAAGTTCAGTCATATCCTCCGGAATAACATAGCCAACGCTCCACATTTCAGGAAAAAGGGCAATGTCCGCGCCCAATTCTTTTGCTTTTCTGCAATATTCCGATCCCTTTAGTTGATTGCCGTCCAAAGTACCTTCAGGTATAATCTGCAGCAAGGCAACTTTCAGATTTTTCATCGCATAATCGTCCTTTCAAATTCGGATTCCCTTTTATTCACAATAGTATTTCCTGGCTTAGAAGGGACTTTTTAATGAGCTGACGTAGAATCCAGGTAATACTTTATATTAAAAATGAAAACACACAATGTATAAAAATGCGAAGTGAAAGAATTTGGCGTATCGCCCACAAAATGAATTTTGTTTGCATGTGCTTTTATTTTGGGTTCGCCCACGAATAAAGTTGCATACCCGCTTTATTGACCTTAGCCTGTGAATTTCTGCAGCTAGGTTATATCCAATCGGCTTTTATTTTTGACTATGTTTTTGACTTTGTTTAAGGAAAATGTTGATAAATATAAGAATCTGTTAAGGAAAGTCGAAATTGGCTTCCCTTATAATTCACATTTTAAGAATGATACGACACTACTTAAGACGGATACGAAACAAAAAAATATTTAAGTAATAATTTCAATATTGAGTATGTTTTCGATACGAATAATAGTTGTCTTGGAAATGCTAATGCTTTTTTTATCTTTTTTATCTATGAAACTTATTTTAACCCACTCATCATCGACATCAATAATCTGACATTCCACAATCGTATTTCTTATAGATGGTTGAATATTATCACATGAAATTAAACATTTTTGTCCTTTTAAATCGTCTATTAACCTTGACATTACGTTTTCCCCTTTCGTAATTCCCTTTAAAACTTTTATTTTCTCTTTCGAATTGAAATATGCAAGGCTAATAGCAACAGCAAGACCCATAGCAATCCAAGGAAACGCAGCATTAGCAAACTCAGTCATTCTACTTACCTCCTCGTATTTTAATCTCACCTAGATCTTTCATCAGTTCCGCTGTCATAAATACTCCCCCTTACTATCGCAGTTTCACGTTATATTCAATTGAGCAGAGATAAATTCCTTTTTGAGTCCCATAAGCATTATTAGTCCACTCGTACTTTCCCCAAACTATTAAAGTATCGTAAATTTATGATTGATGAACTATAAACGAAAATAGCGAAGTAACTGTAAAAACATATAATGCATAATTGGTAGATTATATCTTTGTTATATCAACAAAATATTTTCCATTCCCAGTATCAACGATTTTACCCTTACTCACAAGACGTGAAAAAAGAAATCTTTGATTAACTCGAATACTTGAAGGTTGCACAGCATGATTTTCGTCAACTGCTCCTGCTTTCAAAAATCTTTTTATAATGATTATCTTTCTAATAATTGGCATTGGTATTAGTATCATAATAAATTCCTCCCCCATAATACAAATAATAGTTACTACGCCCTATTTTACAAGTGTTTACTAAATTATAGTTGATTTATACATCCTATTCAAACAAATCTCCCATCAGCTTATTTATTTTCCGGGAACGTTCGTCAGTGCTTGCTACGTCAATCGTAACATCAATAACGGATCCTTCTTTGGCTTCCAAAGGAATGGCAATTCTGGGAATGTTTGAAAATGTCTTATCTTCTAATTCTACT
>Ga0209124_10000703_pt1 | contig 15714 bp, 17 predicted proteins | sample BarGraIncu01122A_FD_184502 | JGI IMG/M metagenome (GOLD analysis project Ga0209124, IMG submission 184502) | Arctic peat soil microbial communities from Barrow, Alaska - Barrow Graham LP Incubations 011-22A (SPAdes) (version 2) | ecosystem: Environmental > Terrestrial > Soil > Wetlands > Peat...
AGACATGCATTATAAAGATGCCTGCCTGCTTCTAAGCGTACCTGAATTTCGGATTCCTGTGCAGGTGTTGTTTTAAGCGGGAGTTCCAGTACGAAAGATGGAGTTTTACTCTTCATGGTATAATTGAAATCGAATATGGGCTTGCTTTGATATATTCATGATCCTAGCGGGGAGAAAGTATTATTATCTATGCAAAGGGGCAATTCATCTCCACGACTGAAGGCGGGAGCTTTCTTGCCCCTTTGAACCCGTTTTTGTAAATGCTGCATCGGCTCTCTCAAGGGTTTGAAATGCGTCACCATGACAAATAACTGCTGCCCTATTAAAGGTTGATAAAATGCTTGAACCGTATGCGAAAGTTTCACACATTATGACATATTCTTCCAGATTTCTTGTCTTTTGCTTTAAATATTGATATTGTCATTTATTTCCCCCTTTATGAAATTTTGTATTAATTTTTCTCCAAGTTCACAGCCGGTATCAATAGTATATAATTTCCGCTCTCCTTTTGGAATAAATTTATACTTAGTTCCATCTTTATTATGCTTCCAAATATAATATTTTTCTACTGGATATAATAGACATTCATTCGGTCTTTCTTTTTCATTTAATATGCATCCGTTCGTTGAAAGAAAGACACATTTTCCATGTTTTTTTATATTAACCTGGTTATGTTCATCACATATAACACCATATTTTTTAGACAATAGTCTCTTTTCTTTCATATTTAATAATGGTCTATAATTAAATTCATATGGATTACTAAACGTGCAACATTTTTTACATTTTTTACATATATCGCTAATTATAGACAATATATCACCTTATACAGGCCTCGTACTTAAATCAGAGGTGTGGAGTGACGGTGAATTATTGTATATGTGAAGATCATTAAAATTCTTGGCAACATCGCGACCCTCCCCCAATGAAGATTAAAACGAAATAATAGGAAACAAGGTGCATGATGTCTACGGTGTTTTCTTGCTTCGAAACGCTCTTGAGCTTGGAGCACAGCGTTTCAATGCTCACAATACAAAGGAAAATGGAGATCAGGTACTCATTTCCTTCCTGGATGGTGACAGCGATCAAATATCAACCTTCCAGAATTATTTTCGTAATAATAAAGCAGAAAATACCGAAGTAACAGATATCATTTTGAAGATTATTCCGGTTATGTAATAGGCATAGTTGACTACATGCATTTGATCCACGTAGAGCAACTCAGCAAAGGGAATACCTGCCATCTTAAGCATAGACCGAAAACAGGACAGAATGTTAGAGAACCAAGATAAGATGCTGGATACGATAGATCAAACAAGGACAGAGATTAGCAGTGAGATAAGGGAATTGCAGCGGGATTTAGGATCATGCTTTGATGAAAAATTAATCAAAATAGAAAGCGATATTCTCCACATCAAGGAAAAAATCGGGCTTAAGACATAACCATGATTAGTTCGTTATTATTTTATTCCTTATGTGCAACCTGTGATCATGTGAAAATCCCAAAATAAATGATCAATATTATCAAAACTATGATTGAAATAAAAAGGATCATATCTATCATCTTCTGTAACTTTAAATTTCGTTCTTTTTTTTGTTCAATTACAGATACAATAAATTCATCAATGGGCTGCCAGACATCTTCATGATTATTTATTGCGAAGTCTTCAAGAGCTTGTTTACCTTTGGATGTAATTACACAATATTGAAAATATTTTATATATCCATTTTTAACAAGTTTATATACATGCTTCTCTATGACCATGGTCCGTATTTGCAGTGCCTCTGCAATTTCTTTCATGGTTTTGAAACCATACGTCACTGATTTCAGGAGGGCATAATCCACCTCGCCAAATTCATTGTCAGGAACATCGGCGTCTGTTTTAGTATCAATATCTTCCTTTGTTAATACTTTTGACGCGTCGCTTATATCCCCAATATTTTGCGATTTTCGGCGTTCGTTGGTTGTTTCAGAAAGGCTGACTTCTGGTTTTTCAATTTTCTGCAGTTGAACGATTTTTTTCCCGGGGATTTGTTCCCACGTGCCATCGTCCATAAGAAAATCCAGGACCTTTTTGTCTTTCTTCTTGTCCATAATTATCCTAATATTCTCTCTAAAATACTTTTTTTCTCTGGAATCCCGCACACTTTCCTTGCTATCTGCAGTATTGCTTTTGAAGGGGAAGATCTTGGATTCAATAAAATGATCGGCTTCCTTGAATCTCTGGATCTGATGACAGCATCATCTTCAGGTACCAAGCCAAGAACTGGCAGTCCTAACTTTATTCCAATGTCCTCATAAGCGTTCTTTTTATATTTATTCACAATTATGCCGGTGATCTTGATATCAGTTAGTCCGGATACTGTTCGCACCTTCTGTGCATCTGATATGGAAGCCGGGTCTGGATTTACGACCAGGAGAACTTCATCCGAAAATGTCATGGGCAATAAACTGAACCTGGAAAGGCCCGCCGGAACATCAAGTATTACAAAATCAAATTCACCTTTTTTTAATTCTGATATAATATCCCCAAGTTTATCGATATCCACATTACGTAATGCTTCAAGCGATGAACCGCATGGCATGATGTTCAGTCCCATCTGTATCGAGTAAATCGCGCTCTGGATATTTGCCGAACCATTCAATACTTCAAGAAGAGTAATTAATGGTTTTTCAAGACCAGTATATAAATCCAGATTTGGAAGAGATACATCCGTGTCTACGACAAGAACATTCTTTTTTAATGATGCCATAGCAAACCCTAAGTTCAATGCGATCGTCGTTTTACCGACACCGCCTTTTCCCGATGCTATTGCAATTATTCTTGCTGTCATTTTATCACTTCCATTTGTTTCTTAAATATATTCTTAAAAGATATATCAATATAACAATAACTGAAAGACCGATCACGATCTTAAGCTGTGGTTTTTTTTCTATTCCGGGTTCAACGGTTACAACAGGAACTGGCGTGCTTGATTCCACAAAGAAAACCTTACTCATGGTTGATTTATCAACAGTGACCCTGTATGCACCAGTGTCTTTTTTGGTCACATTGAATAAAACATCTTTAATTTCCGAAAAGCTTAGATTTACCTGCTTTTCTTCTTCCAGCACATCATTAATGAATAACTCCACAGGCTGGGTTCCTTCCTTTCCTGTATTTTTTATTGTTACAGCAATAGTCACCGTCTGGTTCGGTTCGATGCTTAACTTATCTATCTGTATATCCTGGAAAACAAATTCAGTAGGTGTTTCTATCTCTTTTTCCGCACTCACCATGAAGACACCGGACAGATTTAGCCCTATAGTATTCATTCCACTCGGGACTATTTCTACCGTATGATTTCCCAAAATTTCGGTCGAAACTGAGAAAACAACCTGCTGTGTGCTATAACTTTCAATTTCCAGTGTAGTATTATTTATTACTTTATTATCTAATAACAGATCAAGCGATGTCGACCCTTTTTCATAGAACGTATTGATAACGTCCGCACTGACCGTAACTGGCATATTTGGCGCTGCACTTGTTCTATCAAGATTGATTTTTTCTATCCTGAATCTGTCAACAGGGTATTTATTTGCATACCTATCTATAAAAAAAGTTTTCATGATCATTATATGCTGATCTGCCATGAATGATGCATTACTTCTATTCATAATGGGTAGATCAGGCCTATCACTCTCATTTAAATATGATATTAAAAGGTCATGATAATATGTATCCATAAGTGATTCATTCAAAAGATCAAAAATATGTATCTCTGCCGTATAAACGCCATCAACCCACCCTTGCGGCACATTTCTTGAATAGGTCATGAAATCATTTTCTCGATAATCTTCATATCTGCTACTATATAATGCAGTATCTACAACATTATTATTTGAATCTATGATGAAATAAATGTAATCAACTGCCACTTCACGTTTATGATTCACTCCGTCAGCTTCTGTATAAATTTTCAAAATGCTCCCCGGGGGAAATCTATCGTTCCAGTGCAAATCATAATCCTGTAATCCCCTTACATTATATACTATCCTGGCATATCCATTATCAATGGCCTGCGAAGGAATGGTAACAATAACAAATACCATAATTAAGAAGGTCAGTTTAAATTCCACGCCCAACAATATACTGATTAACTTATAAAGATTTTGAAAATCTAGCTTAAAACATTCCATCAATTGGGGCTGAAAAATCTTCAGGTATTGGATTCAATAGGATTGGAGGAAAATAATTAAGTTACGGAGAAATCTATAGTAACAAATCAAATATTTAATTAATATGAAAAATTACATAATTATTTTTATCCTGACTCTGTTTATGTTGGCAAGTGGTTGTATTCATAAGGAAACTCCATCAAGAGCACAAAATAATGATATTATGGTTGGAAGGGTGATCTCAGAAAAACTTATTGTTAAATTTGGTTTTTTTTCCGGGATTCCGGAGAATTTCAAGGTAAGTCCGGATAGCAATCGATTTGTTTATGTGGAAAATGAAGGAGAAAAGCAATTTATTGTTCTGGATGGAGTAAACGAGAAGCAATATGATGAAATAGACGGTTTCATTTTTAGCCCGGATAGCAAGCGCCTGGCTTATGTAGCAAATGATAGCGGAAAATGGTTTGTAGTACTTGATGGAAAAGAAGGAACTCGTTATGAAAAAGTAAAAGATCTGGTAATCAGTCCGGATAGCAAGCGTCTGGCTTATGTGGCAAATGATAGCGGAAAATGGTTTGTTGTACTTGATGGAAAGGAGGAGAAACGATACGATAGCAGCAAAATACCTATATTTAGCCAGGATAGCGAACGAGTAGTCTATGAAGCAAGAGCGCAAGATAAATGGTTTGTTATAGTTGATGGAAAAGAAGAGAAGCGATTTGAGACCAGTTTATCTCCCGTCTTTAGTCCTGATAGCAATCAAGTGGCCTATGTTGCAGGAGATGGAGACAAATTGTTTGTTGTTGTGGATGGAAAAGAAGAAAAGCGGTATGATAGCATCCTGATATATACTCTCATGTTCAGCCCGGATAGCAATAAGACGGCTTATGTGGCAAAAAAGGATGGAAAGTGGTTCGTTGTAGTGAATGAAAAGGAAGGAAAATCATATGATGAAATCCTGAAATACACTCCCATCTTCAGTCAGGATGGCAAACATATAGCTTATGCTGCAAGAGAAGGAGACAGCTGGTTTGCAGTTGTCGATGGAAAAGAGGAGAAACGATATAACAGCATATTGAAAAATACTCTTACTTTCAGTCCAGATGGAAAACGGGTTGCTTATGCAGCAAGAGAAGGAGATACGTGGTTTACAGTTGTGGATGGGAAAGAGGGGCAGCATTATGACGATATACTAAAGCATACACCAATATTTAGCCCGGACAGCAAACGGGTTGCCTATGCTGCAAGAGAAGGAGATAAATGGTTTGTGATAGAAGAGACAACTGATAGGAATAAAATTAAACAAAATATACTTATTTTCAGCCCCGCCCCTGTGCATTTTGATGAGATCGGGAATAATGATAGTACAAAAGATGTTTTTAATAGCAGTATTTTAAAGCAATTCGATGGTATTATCGAAGGTTCTTTAATTTTTAGCCCGGATAGCGAGCATCTGGTTTACGGGGCCTTGAATGGCGACGGTCAATTCATTGTTGTGGATGGAAAAGAGGGAAAGAGATATGATTTTATTATCTTTATCTATAATGGAGGTATGATCATGTTTGATTCCTCGGACCGTTTCCACTACCTTGCACGAAAAGGTGGAAGTATTTACCTGGTAGAAGAGACTGCAACAACTTCCATATGATATACTATGAAAAAAATAAACCGCAAATACATCGCAATTACACTTGCTTTTTTTTTATTCATTAGCATAAATATACCTTATGTAACAACCGTCCCTTATACGGAGACTGAATATTATACAATTGAGGAACCTTATATAGATTTTAATTATGATAATTACACAGTTATCGAACCATATATTGAGGAGGTGCCACTCGATTATATCATATTGGATGCCCAGCATGAAAACTCTGTGTCATCGTCCCTATCGTATGTATGGATCAATATCAAAAATAATGACACAATAAGCGGAAATTTTAGCGTGGATTTTCATATTACCAGTAAGAGTGGAACTTTCCCTTCGATTGCCACACTATCAGAGAAAGGAATTTACATTTCATCCGGGGAGACGAGAATAGTAAAAGTAAGTCATAACGAAACCATCGATGAATTTAAATATGATATTATACCCCCAACAAAAGAAGTTACGAAATATAGAAACGTAACAATGAAAAGAACTGAAACAAAATATCGTAAAATCCAGAAAACTCGTGAGATTGTTAAACTCAAGAATGTAAGTATGTCAGTTATTCAAAGAATATTTAAGATCTGAATAACTTTCTTATTCAAAGTTTAATGTTTACTTTTTCCATATATACTCTGGCTCCTGCTTTTTCTTGTCTTTTTGTAATTGTTGCTCAATTCTCGAAATTGAAACATCAAAAAATCTTTTCAACATGCCTTTATGTTGTAACGCGAAAAACTCACTTTCTATCGGTTCTTGTTTTTTCGTCTCGATTAACGGTAGGCTTCCTGTTGATGCATATACAGCCCAAACGTAATAGGTAAAGGTATACAATCCCACAGATAAATATAATGTTGCCATTAACACATTATAATTTAAGAGATTAGCTAAAAGCATGACTGCTACAGGTATCACAAGTATGGGGAAAAAAACCATTATCCATGCTGAAGATTCTCTTCCTAAGTTATATTCATTGGTTATAAATCCCCACCATACAACAAATACCAGAAGAACAGCATATGGAGTAATACCTCCGAGATTAAAATTCAAAAGGAACATAAATACAGCCATGGTAACGACTATTAAAAAGATCGATCTTATAGCGAATTTAATCGATGTTGCAACAGCAATTGGTTCCTGCAGAATTTCACCTGATTTTATATCCCTTTCATACTGCTCCTTCAAGATATTTTCTACCTTCATATCTATATTAGACATCCTGTCCAGGATAATATTTGTATCCACATGTGACTCTGCAATATTTTCAACTAAAGGCGCAAGTCTTGAATAAACTCCTTCCTGGAATGCCGTATCTATTAATATGTCAATGATCACCCTTTTCTTGAAGGCATTTAAAACAAAATATACAGCGCCAAAAGAACTTGCAAAAATCAATAAATCTATCAACGAATAAAGATAATTTGATTTTATAATAAAATCAATATATATTGAATATCCAGACATTAATAAAATCGATAGAGAGATAAGTAAAGCACTGATAACGCAAAGCTTATCAAAAAATGAATACTGCCGTAATGGTCCTGAGGAAATATCTTCAGATATATCGAGCAATGGATTTTTCATTTGATCACGGGTACCCTTGTACCTCATTAATATAAATGGCTATTTGTGGTTCTGTATACAATTTGAAATGTAATGGGTTTTGAGGTAAGGGAGATGGATTACCTGTATTCTTACAGGCCATACAGATATATGATTGGACAAAAGCTGGTTGCTGCATTATTGAATCCTCTATATTACCCATGCTGCCTCCGCTGTAAATAGGTTTTTCCTTTAGCTGATTCAAATAAACGAACAGGTCGGAAGATCTGCCATGACAATCCATGCACGATATTTTCATAGCGCCATGTATCTGTGAATTAAATGGATATGCAGGATAAGGTGAATTTCCTGATTTGTCTTCCGTAATAGGTTTATGGCATGACCTGCAATAAGAATTCATATCGGAATAATCTCCATAATTATGTTTATGTCTCCACTGTTCATTGGAATGACCACCTGAAATGACTGCCGTCTCAATATCCTCATGGCATGATACACAGTTAATATCAGAGATCATTGATAAATTATGTAATTTACCACCCAAACTATTTGTTACGCTTACATCGATCATTGGCCCAATACTAAGATTTTGTATGACCCAGGCATTTCCTGATTTTACAACATCCCATTCAACATAGTTTGGTCTGGCATAGTTTATATTAGTATTGAAATCTGAATGACATGCATTACAAATAATATTGCTTCCCTCGGATGAATTAGTATTACTTGCACTTGTAAAAAAGGGCATATGTGCGTCTGCAGCGCTTATGTCCGTTGAATAAACAGGCGCGGTTTTTGCAGTGAATGTACTGCCTTTCTGGTCAACTACCGTCAATGGATTAGTTCCATGACAGGATAGACATGGAGGAACGCTTGACGAGTGATATTCTGAGTAAAGCTGGTGGCATGATTTACACGTAAAATAGGTGTGATGGGAAGAACTGTTGAGGTCATCTCTTATATCTGGATGGCATTTCTCACACCTTAACTGCGATATCGCAGGAAAAGAATGTTTGCCTGAAGATTCATTAGACTGAATTAAAAAAGGTCCGGGCAATTCTGTTTTCTTTGTTGAACCTGTTAAAGTCCATGTGCTATCGATAAGCCTTTTCGCGTAAAATCCATAAGTTCCAGCATAAAACATCTTAATCGATACTGATTTGAAAGTATGACACGTTATGCATGCTTCATTCTCACCCTTCATTAAGGGATTCATGTTCGCGCCACGAATGAAGGAGTTATGAGATTCTTTGTTTGTAATATTTTCTCCAAATATTTTTGCAACACTTGAAAGAAAAGTCTGATTCATGGAATCCACTACTATACGCGGTGGAGTACCATGGCAATCCATACATCTTGGATTGGCAACATTTCCATGATTGATGCTTGAAATTGTGTTCAGAGCATGGCAGTTCTCGCACGTAAAATATTGATGAGATGATGAAGTATCAAGTTCCTGTTTTATATCTGAATGGCATTTTAAACAATAAGATACTCCTGTATCATAAAACCAGTGCTGCCCCGCAAATACAGAATAAATATTTGGCAATACGAATACAATGGTAGAAAATAAAGCCACAATAAGCAGGATATGCCTTTTTTCCATAGTAAGTCCCTATAATTGTCAATCTTATTTACTTTGCCATGGCTTTTGCTTTAATGTCATGACAATGTAGAGAAACAAAGAAAATACTGCAATAACGTATCCATAAATTTTTACAACCTGGAAAAACAAAAAATATCTCCCGTAATCCCCCAGAGGTCCGAAATCCTGATGCCGTTCATCCACTATGAAGAACTTCCCATATCCTTTTATAACTACTGGTTTTCCCATAATCAAAAAAGCTTTTCCATGAATATCCTTTTTCGCAACTTCCCACCAGTCCATCTGGCCTGTGGCATCCCCCGCCGTACTTATTCCTTGATCTGTAATCAGCTTTATCCTGTGAACAACAGGATATGAAGTATCAGGCCGCTCGAACATTATTATATCACCAGATTTATAAGTTTGATCTATATTCTGCATCAGGACGAGATCATCCGTATTGAAAGTGGGATACATACTCCCTGAAATAACGGCTGTGAAAAAAATAGCTTTTGATGAAAAAAGGAACATTATTATTAATGCGATAAAAAAAATAAATAGCTCTTTGAATACGACTTTCCCTGATTCTGCTGGCTTTTGGTTTAATTGTTTAATATATGCATTTATCTTATTCTTCCTATCAACAGATTTAAAGGCCCGGATAACGGGTTCAAAAGAGCCTGTGTTGTAAATAATTTTTCTATAAACCATTATTAATAAAATCAAAAGTATAGAAAGAAACAATATATCGTTTATTGATATATACATAAAAAAAAGATAAAAATAGGAAAAAAATTAAATTTTTCCTAATTTCTCACGGATTTTTAGGATCAAATCCTAATGGTGCGGGTGAAATAGATACTGCTGGTTCTGTCGCAGTATTGATCTGACCTGATCTATTACCATAGGTCTGTATTTGGACTGTACCTTCTGTCGCAAAGTTATCAACTGTCCATTCATGAAGACCTGTAGTTGCATTCTCTTTGGCATTGAAACTGATCTTATATGCCTTTGTCCAGTTGATATCCACTGCAACATGTGTATGACATGATATACATGCTTCATTTGAACCCCTTAGAAGCAAAGAGTTATTGGCCTGGCTGACAAATTGCGTATGAGCTTCCACCGAACCATTAAGAATCGATCTGGCATCATTTCCTGGTCCGGTGCCGCTGTGGCAATCCAAACACAAAGGCAATGCAGCCGCATGGAAATCACTGGTTATGTTTCCACCCTGAGTGAGCCCTTCCTTCGTAGGAGCTGTTGTTACATGGCATCCTTCGCAGCCCTGTGCCCTGTGTACGGCATTCACGGACCCAGGTTGGTTCAACTCTGAAAATACATCCGCATGGCATTTTTCACATGGTATGGCTGCGGTACCTTGTCCTATAGTATCATAGAAATTATGCTGTCCCGCGAATAAAGCCAATGTTTGTGGTAAAGCGATCAATCCTATAGCCATTATGGCCACTCCGATTAATATTAATTTGTTTCCCATAAAATTCCATCACCTGTTATTTATTTTAATTTTCCATTCCTCACTGTATGTAATATTTTGTTTTATTAACATAAATACCTTATGACTTTACTCTACTCAATATCATATAAACGTCGTTATGGCTATTATCATTCCCAAATCATATCATGCGCAAAATAACTGATTTGTTTCCCTTTCGTATCAACAACAACCATTATAGAAATATGCACCTTATCATCAATCACGGGATAATTGTCCTCTTTAAAGCCTATATTAAACGAATAAGTTCCATTTCCTTTATAGGCCAACGTTTCCCATGGCCCTATAGAGCTATTATTGCCTTTCACAATCATCGTTCTTGCTGTTATGGCAGGGAAAGATTCAGCCTGTGTATTTCTTGGTCTGCTGAGATAATTGACCATATCTTGAGTTAATTTGTAATTTTCGACCTCAACATTTCCATCTTTTTCAACTAGTGTTATATTAACATGTACCACAGGTACTTGTTTTGCAGGATTTCCTACACAGCCTGATATTATTATTCCTGAAAGGATTAACAAAATAAAAATTAATTTCATATTCACCGCAATATCTGTAATAAAGATCCAATTATGTTACTTATGATCTGACCGATGGTCGAGTAATCCTGAACAGCTGTTTCATTCCTTGGTGAGACGATACTTGTTGATTTTGTCCCAACATAGTTTTTTGCAAACTCCCCATGGCATGTCTCACACATTTTTTCAAGCCTTTTTCCATGGACAACATGCGGGTCCCCTGAATGACAATCGGAGCATTTCGTTTTTTGCGGCTTCTGGATTGTGCCATTCTCATACGTATGGCAGGTCAGGCATGTTTCTTTACTCATTATCCTGTGGAAATCAGCCGCTGTTACATTAGTTCCATCCTTTACGCCAACATGGCACCTGATGCACACGATATCCTTATGGATATCGAAAATCTTTTTCATATCAACAGTATATTTAGTTTCTGCATTTAGTGGCCGAAAATCATGACATTTGCAGCCATTGGATATTGATTGGGCTTTTTCCGTACTCAATAGTGTATAATGACAGGGAATACAAAAGGCTCCAGGATGCCACTTATCTGTAAGTCCATCTTTAATTTCAGGTCTTTCGAATGCATATACAATTACTACTGAAGAAAAAAAGAAAAACATAAGGTAAGATATGACCATGATTATCTTTAATGGCTGACAATACCTGTTCCTTATTATACCCAATTCTTTCAACATGCAGGAAACCCATTATTAATTAAATTTCTGAAATTTTAGTTTTCTTATAACCAGTACAACTATGAATATAATAATAAAAATGTATCCCTCGAATCCAGCTGAAGTCCTTGGTGTTTCAGATGGGGCATTTGTTTCAATGCTTTCGGGACGAACTGTTTTTTTTGGGACGGAAGTTATTTTAACAGACGAAAGTTCCATTTTCAATGGCTCTCTCACTTTTATTATAAGTTCAGCTGAACTGGCTCTTTGTGTATACCGTTCATCTTTATAAAGGATCTTGTCAAGAATTGTTGCTTTTGCCGGCGGGAGAACGAAATTGCCTGGTCCGGATGTCAACAATAAATAAGAAAAAGATCCTGACTTTCCCGGATGAAGAACCATCGTGTCTGAAATAATATCATATGTTTGGTTATCTGAAGAAAGGGAATAATTCACCGGAATAGTATCGCTAATTTTAACTATGGCAGTGGCATCTCCCATATTCCTGGCTTCCACCGTTACATTAACACCATCACCTTTCAAAATATCATAGGCGCTAGCATATTTCGATAAAACAATATAGGGACCACCGACTATCAATTTTGAGGTTTTCTTATTGTAATCCAATATTCCCTGGTATTCTATAAGGGAACTTCCCGGTAAGAAAAAGTAATTTCCTGGTTTTGTTGGTTTCACCATATATGATATTGATTTTTGTTCAAAAGGTCCTAAAGAAAAATTCCATGAAAGGTTCGTATCCACTGGTTCGATCCCCTGGGGAAGACTATCAGCGAGATTCACATTATCAACAATTTGACTTCCATTGTTCCTGATATTTATTGTAACAACAGCAATATCACCCATATATACTTTTTCTGATACGGATTTTAGAAGTTCGATCTTATTATCAAATTGAGGTAATACTTCTATAGAGGCTGAATCATATGCCTGATATACCCTCCCGAATATATCAAAACCTCTCGACATCAAGGAAATCGAAATCGGTTTTCGCTCAGTGCTGTAGGGCGCCTGAAACCTTACCGTTATTACATCTGATTCATTCCCGGCCCCCAGTTCGTGTATTTCGTATTCCAGTTTTTCATTATAAAGCACTGTTAACGATGTGTTGATCTTTAAAATTATATCTTTTAACTTAGCTTTACCTTCGTTCCGGACTGAAAAATTTATGGGGATTTCAGAACCTGGAATATATGTATGACTGACAATCGTCCTGTTTTTGATTTCGATTCCTTTCGGGATAATGGACAATTTAATGGAGGGTCTTCCTTTTACTCTTGTCTCTATCTTTGCCCATTGATCCACAGTTACATTCAATCCGAGGTTTGCGCCTATGTTCCCCCTTACTTCATGAAGGTCAATAACCGTAATATTCATCCTGTCATCAACCACAAAATAATCATTAATTCGTGTAAGATTTCTTGTTACGATGTTGCCCTTTGAATCATATACGGTTATTAATGCAGAAAAATCATAGAAATCCGATGTCTCTATGACATAGCCTTCCCTGCTAAAGGATTCTGTCATTCTCATTGTTTTTTCCTGAGGATCCACCCATTCCGGCTCTTCTGCCAATACCGGAAAAACAATTGAATAAAGAAGAACAAATAGTATAATAATATTGAATATGGACCTCATAAGTTCACCTTAATTATATTTCCATTCAGGATATCATTTTCTGATATGTTTATAGAAATATTTGAATTGTCGTATCTAAGGTCATAACCTTTCAACAAACGTGTTTCATAAGGACTATCTCCGGAATACGGGACAACGAACTCATAAAATCCATTTTCATCGGCTCTTGTTTCCTGTAAATAATCGAATTTACGTTCCTGGTTGGTAGTTATTTGTCCTGAAAGTAAAACGGTCTCGTTTGATGATGTTTTTCCTTCAATTTTTGCTCCCTTTACATATTCAAATATTTTGATATTCTTTGTGGGTTTGTCGAATAAGTCATAATACGTTTCTTTTGATTCGTAAATCATCCTGTAATTCTTAAGACCATTCCCGTCAAATACATGCATCCTTGCATACATGGTTTGAAAATAATTATCATTCGGAAGGTTATATTTATCTAAATAGGTTTCAAAATTTTTATCTGCAAAACTTGAAATTGCCATGAAAGTTCCTTTTAATACGAGCTGTCCATCCTGTTTGAACTTATTCAGCCCCATCCTCCGGTCAACAATTACGTATCTTGCTTTTCGCTTATCCATTATAGTATTCGCAATAGTCTCATCCGGAGTGATATAAAACCTCGAAGCCTCCTCTCCGCCAATCTGGAAATTGTTTGCAACTACCGGACGTCTGGAGATATATAAGATCCAGTTCCCGTAATCCCACCATGTCATAATTCCATATTGGGGAGGTTTTCCCGGATCCGGAGTATTTTCTCTTAACCATAGTAATGAATCATACCAGTCACCTGAAGGTCTGGGAGGGGACTGCGCCATATTATATACCAATAACGAATTTGGAATGACAAGAATAAGAATAACAGCAATGTAATACGGCTTTTTTGAATAATTCCTTATTTTATCAATAAATAATCCCGATAATATTGCGACATTAACTGCAAGCATATAAGTGAACCTTCTTTGCATTATTGCAAGCGCCAGAACAATCAACGTCCATATTACGAGAAATAATGTCCCTTTATCAATCCATGTTCGATGAGAATATAAAAGCAAGAAAAACCCGATGATTGCGAAATAAAATCCAAATGCGAATGAATACCACACAGGGTTACTGAAAAATTGCCATCCAAGAAAGGTCCCATCAAATGTATAAAATAGCGGCTGCGCCTCAATTATTTGTTTTAATACTGGCGCATCCCTGAGCAAATATTCTATGCCATTTAACAAATTGTCATAGAAATATGGCAAAATAGATACCAATATCAAAAAGAAAGTAGCGAATATAAGAATTATTATAGAAGGATAGAAAAACCATTTTTGATCTTTCATAATCTTAGACGTTATTCCTAAAAAAAGTACTATTATTATGGATAATAATATATATATCGGCTGGAAATATGACAACGTGCCTGCTTGAATCTCTTTTTGCCATGGCGTCCAGAGATAAAAAAGGATAATCATAAAAAAAGCAATCGAAAATGAAAGAATTCCTGTTTTCATAAGATATGTAGATTCAATATTGGATTTTTTATCCAAAATGAATTGAATGATTATATAAGACAATATTATACTGATGAATATCGGAGCCCCAATCCATGTAAGAAAAGAGATTCCAATCATAATTCCACATGAAATCGAATAAAAATAAGAATCGTTTTTTAATGATTTTATAAAAAACAAATACGAAAGAACAGAAATGAGTACCTCTGCTATATGATGGTCTACAAATCCCACAAAAGATATCTGGGCATGAGCAGGCATAACTGCCAGTAAAAGGGAGCTATAAAGGGCGATTCGTTCATTAAAAATTTCTTTTGCGATATAATATACTGAAATTATTGAAAAAACGCCTAAAATAACAGGCATAAATGCACCAATCGTTTCAATAAGATGTATGTCTGGTTTGCCCAGGCCTGCAATTAAAGAGATCAACGCGATATTTTGATCAAAGAGGGGCGGCCACCCCACAACAACACCGTAGGGATAATTAATAAACGAATCAAAAAAGAATGTTTTTGGGAAAGTATCAATATATGAAAAAACCCGCCACATATGGTAATATGGGTCAGCTTCAAGAAACACTATCCTTCCTTGTTCAAATACCTGTGAAGAAGTAAAAAGTCTTACTATGAGACCGATTAAAAGTATTAAAACTAAGAAAATATAGCTTTTGTAATCCGGTCTTTGATTTGCGTTTGTCATTTTTGCAAGTTATAGGCACATACCATAATATTACTATTTAAGCTTTACAAAACTGATTTTACAAAAACGGGTTCAAAGGGGCAAGAAAGCTCCCGCCTTCAGTCGTGGAGATGAATTGCCCCTTTGCATAGATAATAATACTTTCTCCCCGCTAGGATCATGAATATATCAAAGCAAGCCCATAT
>Ga0209124_10000705_pt1 | contig 15700 bp, 12 predicted proteins | sample BarGraIncu01122A_FD_184502 | JGI IMG/M metagenome (GOLD analysis project Ga0209124, IMG submission 184502) | Arctic peat soil microbial communities from Barrow, Alaska - Barrow Graham LP Incubations 011-22A (SPAdes) (version 2) | ecosystem: Environmental > Terrestrial > Soil > Wetlands > Peat...
TAGAATTAATACATTAGTAGAGCGGTGTAGGAATATTAAAGAAAAGAGGAAAGTCGAGCGTAAGATTAGCTTTAATTCTTTTCAAAATAGGTTCGAGCGGAGTCGTAAAGCCACACAAATGAAAAAACCAAGAGCTTTAACTCTTGGTTTTTTCATTTGTGCGTCGGAGCGACTGAACTGCTTCAGTCGCGTGTAGGATTTGAAAGATTTTTCGTTCTCTGGTGTTAACCAGAGCGAAAAGTACCTGACGATGTAGTCGTCAAAAAGTGTACTCACGGTCCTATCCGGGTAGGATTTGAAAGACAGCCGAGTCGCCCAGTAGGTCAATCTACTGATTGAGGGTCGCTAGATTTTTCAACAGAAAAATACTTGTGACCAAAAAGCGTACTCGCGGTCCTACCCGACGCATTTTTCCGCAGAAAATTATGTGTGACCAAAACATGAGAATGAGTACATTCGCCTAATGGGTACTCGCGGTCCCCCACACCAAAAAAGCCACCGAAAAGTCCGTGACTTTTCGGTGGCTTAAAAACTTGATTTTCTTGATTTATTTCACCTCCGGATAATTTCTATTAACCAAAAGCCATTTGTAAACTTTATCAACGTAAGGAAAATCATTAATTAAATCTTCCCATTTTTTAAGTTTATCAGCCTTACTGAGTTTTTCAGTTTGAACACCATCAAAAGCAAAAATGGTTTCCTTCACTTCAGTTAACTGATAATCAGAATGTTCCTCAGTTTTAATATTTACATACGGTATAAAGAGAAGTAACATCCGAATAATTGTCTCATCAACAATATCTTTCTCCGTAGAAATAACAGAAAAAATATAAGTAGCAAATATATCACCAGGACGAGTCGAATCGAGAAAGTCACTTAAAGTATAAGGACCAAGCCTGGCCGATGTATTTCTTACCCCAAATGTAGATGAATAAGTGCCAATGGAATCGCATAATGGATTGAGAGGAGAAGAGGTATGGCTAAATCCATATTTTTTCCAATATCCCCAGTGAAACGAAAGTGTTTGGACAACGTCATTATCAAATGGCGCCAACAATTGAAAAGTTTTAAGATAGATCATAAGTATTTAATTTTTAGTAAACAATGTGTATATTTACCCAAACATTACTACAACTCCACTTTTTGTCAAATCAAAAAAGCCACAGAAAAGTCTACGACTTTTCTGTGGCTTTGATTACGTACGTAATCTACGTATGACTTACCACATGTCCACATTTTGTATTATTACATTTATATACAAATGTTCTTTCCCCTTGGCCAGGAATTGTATCCTCATGTCTCATTGAACTCCAGCATTTGTGGCAAATCTGCCAAGGCGAACCACTTGGTCTTTTTACTTCAAATCCACATTTTTCACATGTTTTTGAATCTAAAACCTTTTTATTAGAATTACTGAAAGCATCCCAAATGTAATTTTTATCCTCAACTAAAGTCTCATCGAAATCATGCTCGCATTCACCTTGAATTCTAGTTGTAATATCTATGACACTTTTTTGAGCCAAATGAACTGACTTAACTGCTTCAATAAAGTCGTTGTTCCCATGCAATAAAGGAAAATACTTTTCTGACATAATGTTATTAATTTAAAATATCTATATTTAACCCAACATTATCACCTACTCACTTTTTGTCAATAATACAAGTAAAACCCCGCCATTTATTTTAGGACGGGGTTTCGTGTTCGGCTGTTTCGGCTTCAATAATTCTGTAAGAGATTAATAAGGATTTTCAGTCCCTTGTTGCATTTCCGTGTGAATGTAAAAAAATCGCATTTTTCATCGGACCTACAACGATAATCCCTTGCTATCGATGGTATAAATACCATTGGTAGTTTAAACGAACCTGGTTCGTTTAAGAACGGAAATACGCTGCACATATATATATTTAAGATACGAAGGTTCAAGAATTGCTATGTATATTATACCTCTAATATAAAAAGTCAAATTATATTGCTAATATAATATTTACTTATCATCTTTAAGAAACAAATTCTGTGGGTGCAAAATTTGTTTCTTTATATATTCTCTGGTGCTAAAAACTGTATAAATGTTATAATAAAAAGTATATTAATCACAAATTACCATTTATGAAAACCCAAAAAAACGAAATATATTTTTTAATTATTCTTCTCACAATTATTTTTATTCTAACATTTTTTGTATTTAAACCTTTCCTTATTCCTCTTATTTTAGCAATAGTTTTCACAACAGTTTTTAGCTCAATTCACAAAAAAATTCTATATATCACAAAACAAAACAAAGGACTTGCAGCTCTAATTTCTACCCTCCTTGTTGTTATTATAGTGATTACTCCTCTTGTTTTTTTAAGCACTCAAATATTCAAAGAAGCAACATTTCTTTATTCATCAATTGCTAACAATGGCGGTCTATCAAACATCTCAGGGTTTATTACCTCTAAATTACATACTTTAGAAAAATTTATTCCTATACCAATAGACCTATCATTTAGTGTTAATGAGTATTTAAAAAGTATATTAAACTGGCTAATTAATAATATTGGTTCATTATTTTCAAATGTAATATCTATGATGGGTAGCTCATTAATTTTTCTTTTTGCTCTATATTATTTATTCAAAGATGGAAAACAATTAAAAGAATCCATCATATCTTTCAGCCCTCTAAAAAATTCTTATAATGATGCTATTTTTACAAAGCTAGAATTGGCAATTAATTCTGTAATAATCGGAAGTCTATTAATCGCTATAATTCAAGGAATATTTGTCGCAATAGGTTTTACTATATTTGGTATTCCAAATCCAGTTTTATGGGGAAGTGTAGCAATGTTGGCAGCATTAATCCCTGGAATCGGAACATCGTTAATAGTAGTTCCCGCTATAATTTTTCTATTTTTCAAAGGCAATATGCTTTATACCATCGGTTTTACAATATGGGGATTTACCTTTGTAAGTCTTATAGATAATGTTTTAAAACCAAAGATAATACAAAGAGGAATGATGATTCACCCACTTTTAATTCTTCTTTCTGTTCTTGGGGGTATAATATTTTTGGGACCAATCGGACTATTATTAGGTCCAATAATTCTTGATTTACTTTTTGTTTTACTTGAAATATATTCTTCACTTCAAAAAGAAAATTAATATTTTTCAGAAAACAAACCACTTATGAATAAATTTAAAATGTATAAACGTGTTTTACCTAGTTTGGGGCCAATAATTTTTCACCATATTTTTCAACTTGTAAACATAATAATTTTCTCTGTTGTTATTTTACTTTTTGTTTTTGGAAACGGTCAATCCGGACTATTTTTAGCTATTGTTTTTATTCTAAATACACTTATCGTAATTATTCAAGATATTCAAGCTCGTATTGTATTAGAAAAATTACAAATGCTAACCACGTTAAAAATTACAAGAATTAATGAAGACAAAACTGAATCATTAATACTAGCGGAAGAAATAAAAAAAGGAGATTCATTAAAGTTGAAACTTGGAGACCAAGTACCATGTGATGGAATTTTTATATCTGCTGATAACCTTGAAATATCTGAGGCCTTAATTACTGGTGAATCTGATTCTTTTCCTAAAACAATAGACAGTAAAGTCATGGCTGGGTCAATAATAACTTCTGGTTATGGGGTTATGCAAGCCTCAGATCTTTTCATTAAAAGTAGACTGCACGTAATAACTGGTGGGGTAAAAAAATATGCAGCTAATCCTAGCTCTATACAAAAAGCCAATGATAAAGTAATAAAATATTTGGGTTATATTTTTTTTGCAGTACTTTTATTTGTAATTTTACGAGGAGTATTTATACATGAATCAAGATTAGAAATCGTTATGAATATTGGTGCACTGGCAAGTGCTCTAATTCCACAAGGATTAGTCGTAGTAACAACGTTACTATTTGCTATTGGAGCTCTTAATTATTCTAAACGTAATATTCTTTTTCAAGAGATAAATGCAACAGAAAAACTTGGATGGATAAAAAATCTATGCATAGATAAAACTGGCACACTAACAGACAATATTCTTGCTGTCGAAAGTGTTTATACTCGACCAAATCTAAGAGAGGAAGATATTCTCTCTCTTTCGTATTCATGTATTTTAGGGTTGGGAGATTCTTCTCAAAGTATTCTGGCGGTAAAAAGATATTTAGAAAATAAAAAAATAGAAAGCCATGAAATAAAAACAATAAAGATTCTCCCCTTTTCTTCTTGGCGACGATACGGTGCAGTAAAATTACAAGAAAAAGATAAAGAACAAGTAATTTTTGTCGGGACACCAGATATTTTTCTTCCAATAGTTTCAAATCCTGAAGAAAAAAAATGGCTTGAAGAAATAACAGATAAAAATGTGATTGAGGGAAAAAGAATATTATGTATAGCCAATAGTAACATTACAGAACTGCCAAAAGATATAAGAGATGCTCAGCTCTCAATGATGGCAGTATTTGTCTTTCATAACACCATAAGAGAAGGAGTAATTGACGCTATTAAATTTTTCCAAGACAGAGGCGTCCATATTAGAGTCCTATCAGGCGATAATGCACAGACAGTAAAAGCGGTAGCTTTAAAAGTGGGAATTAATAATTCGGAAAGTATTGTAACCGGGGAAGAAATGGATAAATGGAGTCACTCAGATTTTGAAACATTAGCTCATAAATATTCTATTTTTGCACAAATTTTACCTGAGCATAAGGTAAAACTTGTTGAAGCTTTTAAAAAAGATGGATTTACTGCTATGGTTGGAGATGGGGTAAATGATGCTTTAGCGATAAAAAATGCGGACTTAGGTATATCGATGCTTGATGCTGTCCCTGTTACAAGACAAGTTGCTGGAATTATTTTAATGAAAAATAGTTTTACTGACTTACCTAGAGCAGTGGGATTGGCTGATCATTTTATACGTAGTATAGAGATAACCTCAGGTATATATATAAACCAATGCCTAATAACATTATTCTTTTTCGTTATTATAAGTGTATTTGGATATTCATTCCCTCTCACACCTCTCAATATTACTTTTATAAATTATTTTACTGTTGGATTTTCTGGAATTCTTATTTCATATTGGGCATTACGTCCATCCCGTAAAATATTACCAGCTAGCGGTAAACCATTTTTGAAGCGTATTATGCCTTTAATATTTTATTGTTCAATTATTGAAGCAATTGGTGTTTCGATAATATTATTTTTAAGTCCTCAATATTTAAAAATTGCTTCATCAAATACACTAGTGGGGCTATCTTTTATTATATTCGGATATTTATTTTTAATTATTGCTTCAAAAGTTTATTGCGGAATATTAACTAGCCAAGAAAAAATACAGCTATTTCTACTTGGGATTTTTGAATTAGTTGTGCTTTATACAGCTCTTAAAATTAATTTCATTATATATTTCTTCAATATTACAAAACCTTATCCGTCACTTAATATTATTGGTAAAACATTCATTATCTTTATAGTATTTGGTTTTATTCAATATTTAATTGCCAGAAAATTATTTATAAAGAAATAATTAACTTAAATAAAAAAATAACCTGGATAAATCCAGGTTATTTGTAAATTAGAGAATAACATTAATTATTTTTTTATAGGTATCCGCATTTTGTAAAACGAACGCCACACAAACACTAACGCTATAGCTAAAAATCCTACACCAATTAACGCACTGTAATCAGATCCAATTCCCTTAAGAGAATCTAACTTCATCTTCAGAGCAATTTCAGTTGCCAACAATCCAAAAAGAGTCGAAAACTTAATAATTGGATTTAAGGAAACAGAAGAAGTGTCTTTAAACGGGTCACCTACAGTGTCCCCAATTACAGCAGCTATATGCAATGGTGTATTTTTTTCATGAAGATCAACTTCAACTACCTTCTTTGCATTGTCCCATGCTCCACCAGCATTTGCCATGTAGATAGCCTGGAATAAACCAAAACAAGCTATTGAAATAAGATACGCAACAAAAAAGTTGCTATCAAAAAAAGCAAAGCTAATTGTAAATGAAATTAGGGCTAAAAATATATTCCACATTCCGGTCTGCGCGTATATAGTGCAAATCTTTACAACCTCTTTTGAATCTTCAATACTAGCTTCTTTCTTGCTTAAATCAAACGTGCTCTTGATAAATTCAACGGCACGGTATGCACCCGTTGTAACGGCCTGCATAGAAGCACCACTAAACCAATAAATAACAGCACCACCAGTTATAAAACCAAGTAATATAGGAGCTGAAGTTAAAGAAACATTTAACATTCCGACTTTTTCCAATAATAAAATTATGGAAAATATCATCGTAGTTGAACCAACTACAGCCGTTCCAATCAATACTGGTTTTGCCGTAGCTTTAAATGTATTTCCTGTAGCATCATTAACTTCAAGATTATGCTTACCTCTTTCAAAGTCAGGAGTGAAACCAAAATCTCTTTCAATTTCTTCTGTAATATTTGGAATCTGTTCGATTTGAGATAATTCATAAATCGATTGTGCATTGTCCGTAACTGGACCATAGCTGTCTACAGCAATAGTCACGGGCCCCATACACAAGAAACCAAATGCTACTAAACCAAATGCAAAAATTGATGCATGTGGTCCTAAAATTGATGTTAAACCGAGCTGGCTTATAAAGTAAGCACCAGTCATAAGTCCAACAATCAATAACCCTGTCCAAAAAGCTCCAAAATTACCTGAAACAATCCCAGATAAAATATTAAGAGACGCACCTCCTTCACGAGAAGCAGTTACAATTTCCTTTACATGCGCAGAATGTGCACTTGTAAATAATTTTGTAAATTCAGGTACCAATACAGCCGCTACAGTTCCACAACTAATGATTCCGGCCAACTTCCACCAAAGTGTATTATCTGCTAATTTACCAACTAATAAATAACTCATAATGAAAGAAGTGGAAATAGATAGAATGGCAGCAATCCAAATTAAACGCATTAAAGGTTCTTCAAAATTAAAAGTTTGAAGACCTTTGTATTTAATTTTAGATATAAATCTATTAATAAAATATGAAACTGCGGAACATAAGTCCATAAGGAACCTCATTCCGAAAATCCACACAATTAATATTGACTGAACATCAGGATCTTTTACCGCTAAAGTAATAAAAGTTATCAGAGCAACACCTGTTACCCCATAAGTTTCAAAACCATCAGCAGTTGGTCCAACACTGTCTCCAGCATTGTCTCCAGTACAATCCGCAATTACTCCAGGATTACGAGGGTCATCTTCCTTTACATTAAATACCACTTTCATCAGGTCTGAGCCAATATCAGCTATTTTAGTAAAGATACCACCTGCGATTCTAAGCACCGAAGCACCCAAAGATTCGCCGATAGCAAAACCCACAAAACAGCTTCCTACAATTTCTCGTGGTACAAATAGTAAAATATTTACCATTATTATCAACTCAACAGAAATGAGAAATGTTCCCACACTCATTCCAGAGCTTAATGGTATATCTACTATTTCCCATGGATTTCCACGAAGTGAAGCAAATGCTGTTCGTGAATTAGCATACGTATTTATACGAATACCGTACCATGCTACTGTAAATGAACCTGCCATTCCCAAAATAGAATAGAAAAGTACACAAAGTAAAGTAAAAATACTCTTTCCTTGAAGTACTAAAAAATAATAAGACATTATTATCGCAACGAATGCAAACAGCATTAAAATAAATTTGCCCTGCTGAAATAAATATGTCCTGCATGTTTGATAGATTGTTTCAGAAACCCTTAACATTGATTCATGCGCTGTAAGTTTTTTGATTTTAAAGAAAAACCACAAACTTACCCCAAGAGTACAACAGATAACTAATGCTCCATAGAACAAAAAATCAAAAGCGGTAACAGTGTGACCGAAAAGATTGAAGCTACCAGAGTGTAAATCTGGTATAGAGATATCAGCCTCTGAGGCTAATACAAAAAATGGCGCCAATAATGCCATAATCATAAAACCGAATTTTTTCATAACATTTTATTTGGTTTATAACTAAAACTATTTATTTATTAAAGATATATTTTCCTTCACATTACAGCGTAAAACACCATAAGTCAACAGCCCCCGACCTCGGTCGGGGGCTGTTTTTACTTTTTATTTACTGGCTATTTTATGAGGAACTTTTATATTAGATTTTATTTTTATTTTTTTCATTTCTATAACAATTTCATTCTCTTTCATTGTTACATAAACAGTATCACCTTTTTTTACTCCCTTAGAAATCATAACCATAGCTACTGGGTTTAAAATCTTTTCCTGAATCAATCTACTCAAAGGTCGAGCACCATAGTGAGGGTCATATCCTTCTTTTGCTAAATAAGATAAAGCTTCATCTTTTATATCAAGCTCAATTCCCTTACCTGCTAAACGCTCTCTAATTATTTTAATTTTAATATCAACAATGTGACGGATAACTTCTGGTGATAAAATATCAAAAACAATAATATCATCTAATCGATTTAAAAATTCTGGTCTAAAATGTTCTTTCAAAGCATCTAGTACTTTATCCTTAGTTTGAGAATATTCATCCATTTTTGTTTTATTACTAAATCCTAGTGATTCCATTTTTTGAATAAAATTAGAACCTAAATTTGAAGTGAGTACAATAATAGTATTTCTAAAATTAACTACACGTCCTTTTGAATCTGTAAGACGCCCTTCATCAAGAACTTGAAGTAAAACATTGAAAACTTCGGGATGAGCTTTTTCTATTTCATCAAACAATATTACCGAGTATGGTCGATGTCGAACGGCTTCTGTAAGATTACCTGATTCATCATAGCCAACATATCCAGGTGGTGAACCAATAAGCTTTGATATACTATGGCGTTCAGTATACTCACTCATATCTACGCGAATTAAAGCCTTATCATCATTAAACATAAATTGTGCAAGTGCTTTGGTAAGCTCTGTCTTTCCCACCCCAGTTGGACCAAGAAAAATAAATGAACCCATTGGTTTATTTGGATCGGAAATACCTGCACGACTACGACGAACTACATCAGCAATCTTTTTTATTGCAATATCTTGTCCCACAACACGTAATCGTAACTCATCTTCAATTTTTGATAATTTCTTTAACTCTTCTTCTAGCATTTTTTCAAGTGGTACTCCTGTCCAACGAGACACAACAGCGGCTATGTCTTCTGTAGTTATTTCTTCTTTAAGAATACGACGTGATTTTTGTAATTTCTTTAATCTAGTAACTTTAGACTCTAATTTGTTTTGTAAATCTGGTATCTGACCATAACGTATTTCTGCGGCACGTCCTAGGTCTGCATTCATTTCAGTATTTTCTGCTTCAAGTCTGAGAGAATCTAATTCTTTTTTAATTTCGCGTATTTCTAAAACTATTTCTTTTTCATTTTTCCACTTAAGTTCTAGTTCGTGTGTCTTTTCCCTAAGATTGGCTATTTCTTTTTCTATTTCTTTCATCCTACCTTTTGCTGCTTTATTTTGCGAAGTTTTATCACGTGCAATTTCTTTCATTAAAGCTTCCCTCTCAACTTCAAAACGCATAATTTTTCTATCTGATTCTTCCAATAATTGTGGTTTATTTTCTAAAGCTAGACGCAAAGCAGAAGAAGCTTCATCTATTAAATCAACTGCCTTGTCTGGTAAATATCTATTTGTAATATATCTGGCACTCAAATTAACTGCAGAAATAATTGCATCATCTGTAATTCTAACCCCATGAAAAAGTTCATATCTTTCTTTAAGTCCACGTAGTATTGCTACAGCGTCATTAATACTTGGCTCATCTATATATATTGGTTGAAATCGTCTTGCAAGTGCTGGGTCTTTCTCAATATGCTTCTGATATTCTTTTAATGTTGTAGCTCCTATAGCACGTAGTTCTCCTCTGGCAAGAGCTGGTTTTAGCATATTTGAAGCATCAAGAGAGCCCTCAGAAGAACCCGCCCCAACGATTGTATGTATTTCATCAATAAAAAGAATTATTTTCCCATTAGATTTTTCAATCTCTTTCATTATACCTCTCAATCTTTCTTCAAACTCTCCACGATATTTTGTACCAGATAATAATAATCCTAAATCAAGAGCTACTACTTCTTTATCTTTTAAACTTTCTGGAACATCATTACGAGCTATGCGTATAGCTAAAGCTTCTGCCACGGCTGTTTTTCCAGTACCTGCTTCTCCTATTAAAATAGGGTTATTTTTAGTGCGTCGTGAAAGTATCTGCATCATTCTCATGATTTCTGTATCGCGACCAATAACTGGATCGAGTTTATCCTCACGAGCGAGCGTTGTAAGATTACGTGTAAATTTAACTAGAAGTTTTGGTTTTTTAGAAGAACTATTTTCATTAACATTTTCAGTTCGAAGTTGATTAAGAACATTTAAAACCTTTTCTTTATTTATTTTGAAACGTCCCAATAATTCACGTGCTTCACCAGCAACTTCAAGTAGAGAAACAAAAAGATGCTCTGTAGAAACAAATTCATCCTTTAAAGTAGTGGCTACTTTGCTCGAATTTTCAATAACCTGAGCAAGATCTGGAGTAAGATAAATTTGATATGAAGGTGAAAGCGTATTTCTATTTTCAGGAGATTCTATCATTTCAATCAAATTATCAGTGAGTAACAGCGTATCGATTTCCATTTTATCCAAAATAGAAATTATTAAAGAATCTTCCTGTATTAATAACGCTGTAAGTAAATGTAAAGAATTTACATGATTTTGGCCACGCTCAATAGCCAGCTCATGTGCCTTGCGTATTACCTCTTTTGCTTTGGTTGTAAAATTATTGAATGGGGGCATAAATATAATTACTAATTAATAATTACTAATTTAGAAAAACTACCAGTTCTCTTTTATTGTGTTTTATTTGTTGTATCTATACTAGTAGTTACTTCTGGAGTTTTTACTACTGATTTTTTTTCTGTAATTTTTAAAACAGTAAATCCATTATTAAACTTTTTTAAAACAGATGCATTAAAATCAGTTTTATTTAAAATAATTTTATAATTTTGACTTTCATTTAAAATAGAAGAATCAACCAGAACTAATCCTACGTCGGAAATAATAATTCCCTGACCAAGTTCTTTTACTACAACAGGAGATACAATTCCAACACTACCAGTTGTAGATACAGTCGAAACTGGAGTAGATGCAGCTGGAGATTTATCTTCTAATGGATATATCGATACCACTGTATCTCCATCACCAATTAAAAGTCCTTTATCTTGTACAATACTATTATTTGAAGTTGTAACCTTTGCCGGAGTTTCTACTGTAGTTACCTTTTCTATTGTTCTCTGAATAACATTATTTATGGTTTGTGGAACACTTTTTGGCATTTGATTCATAAGGGAAACAGTAACTATACCCGTACCAATAGACACCACAAAAGTAATAAGTAATGTGAGTAAAATAAGCTGTTTTTTGTCTAATTCTTTGATATCCATCCCGTACGAAAATAATTATTACTAATACGGTCATTATACAGTATTTATATACAATAATAAACTCATTAATATAAACGTTGTATATTATTTTTGTACGGGATCCATCTCGAACGAAATCAGAAATTAGATGTTTTGTATAGAATTCATCTCCTCAAAAAATCTTTTTAATCTTGATTTTAAAAATAATTTTCCCCGTCCAGATTTTAAATAAATTTCTCTAGCTTTAGCATCAAATTCATTGAGACATGCTTCGTAATAAATTAATTCATAAGGACCTTTATTTATAGTATATGTTGATTGACCGCTATTATGTTCTTTTAAGCGTCTCTTTAAATCATTCGTATATCCAGTATACAATTTATTATATTTACCACTTTAAAATACATAAGTATAAAACATACTATATATTTTATCATAAATAAATACATATCTAGATAAAGAAAAAACCTATACATCAATTTGTCGTCAGACGTCCAACGTTGATTCAGCAGAATCACCTCACGGGTCATTTAGTGAAATCACCTACTGGGCTGATAAATTATTTAAATTCATTATATTTTTTCAATATTTTTTTAAGTTCTTTATATAAAATATCTATATCCCCCTTTTTTGTATTTTTCCCTAGTGATATACGGAGAGACCCCTCTTCTTTACCATCCTTAGGGCAAATTTTTCTTATTGCTTTAATCACATATGATTTATTTTCATCATCACTTTTACATGCACTTTTTTCTGAAACAAAAATATTTTTTGCTGATAATTCTATTACCAATAATTCACTTGATATACCTGATATGGAAATATTTATATTATTCGGTAATCTTTTTTCATTATCTCCATTCAAAACTATTTTATAACCTGAAATACCAGAAAGTGATAATAATTTTTCTATTCCATAATCACGAATTTTAATAAGTCTAGAAACCTCACTCTCTTTTATTTTATTTACAATTTCTAATGCTTTTGCAACTCCAATAATCAACGCTACACTCTCAGTTCCAGAACGTAAACCAAATTCTTGTCCTCCTCCAGAATATAAAGGTAACAAATCTATATCTCGTTTTTTGTATAGAATACCTATACCTTTTGGCCCGTAAATTTTTGAGCTATTAAAAGTCATCAAATCAACTCCGAGTTTTTCAATATTTTCTGTGTATAAATAATTCATTGCCTGACAAGCATCGGTGTGGAAATATGGAAGAGAGGTCTTATCTCTCTCAGAGGTCCAACCACTAACTGGCTTCGGTGGTTGTACCTCGGTTTGACCTCTTAAAAATTCTTCCTTATTTTGTTTTCTAAATCTTCTAATTATTTTTGCAATTTCTTGTATCGGTTGTATTGTTCCAATTTCATTATTAACATACATAACTGAAACTAAAACTGTATTTTCTTTTAAAGAATCTTCTAGTTCTTCCAAATTTATAATTCCCATTTTATCTACAGAAACATAAGTTACCTCAGCCTCACCTAAACTTTCCAACAGCCGACAATTTTCAAGGACTGCAGGGTGTTCTATCTTGGTAGTTATAATATGTGGAATAATATTTTTATTTTTTACCCTCCATCCTCTTATTACTCCCAAGATGGCTAAAGCATCACTTTCAGTACCACTTCCTGTAAATATAATCTCATCATCATGAGCATTTATCAATTTTGCTATTTTACTTCTAGCTTCATCTATAATACTTCTAACTTTTACCCCATCGTTATATATTGCACTAGGATTGGCAAAAAAACCTCTTTCGTAAAAAGATATCATTTTTGCAACTTTCTTATCTATAGGAGTTGCCCCTGCATAATCTAAATATATTTTTTTCTTTGATAATAATCTAGTCATTACATATAACTATATCACAGCATTGTAAAAAAAGCCTTATTGGTATATACTCTTTTAATAAATGAACCGAGTTTGAAACTCTACCTTAACAGGTTGACCAGAACAATTACGACAAACTGCGGGTAAATAAGTGAAAATTATTATTTTAATCAAACTTAATAGGAAGAGTTTATTTTTTAGATAGACTTCGACCTGTTTCTAACAGAATGAGTACCACTATCTTAATTTATATTATTTCTGGAATTGTTGTAATTATTTTATTATGGATTTTGTCCATTGAGCTCAGATTCAAAAAATTCTTTGCTGGAACTAAAGCTCACGACTTAGAAGAGATGATATTTTTAGTTGGTAAAAAAATAAATCAAGTAGAAGAAACTCAAGAAAAAATCAATAATAATTTAGCAGTAATAGATAGTAGACTAAATAAATCGATTCGCAAAATAGAAACAATCCGTTTTAATCCATTTGTAGATGGTGGAGGAAATCAAAGTTTTGCAATAGCTCTAATGAACGACGATAGTAATGGAGTAGTTATATCTAGCTTGTATGCCCGTGATCGTATGAGTATATTTGCTAAGCCAATAATAAATGGCAAATCAGACTTTGAATTGTCTAATGAGGAAAAAGAAGTTCTTGAAAGAGCGATAAAATAGTTATTATTTAAAATAGACGAAATAAATTATTTTATTTCTGAATGGTCTGTCCAAGCTTTAGAGGTACAACATCCGAAGCCAGCCTGATGTTGGACCTCTTAGCGAGGAAATCCGAGGACCTGAAGAAAAAATATAATTTATGTAGCCGAAATAAATTTATGGAAAAAACAAAAACAATTGAAAAAGTTCGCCCACCCGTAGTTGTTGTTATGGGGCATGTTGACCATGGAAAATCAACGCTTTTAGATTACATAAGAAAATCAAATATTGTAGAGAGTGAAGCTGGTGGAATCACTCAGCACATAAGTGCTTATGAAGTTGTGAGTAAAGATGATAAGGGAGAAAATAGATTAATAACCTTTTTAGATACACCTGGACATGAAGCATTTTCTAAAATGCGTTCTCGTGGTGCAGCTGCAGCTGATATTGCTATTCTTGTTGTGTCTGCCGAAGATAGTGTAAAAGCACAAACTCTTGAAGCTTATAACACAATATTAGAAAGTAAAATACCTTATATTGTAGCTATAAATAAAATAGATAGACCAAACGCAAATATTGATAAAACAAAAATGGATTTGGTAGAAAAAGGCATTTATTTAGAAGGATTAGGTGGTGACATCCCTTTTGTACTAATATCTGCCAAAGTCGGAACTGGAATTGATGAACTTTTGAGTATGATTATTTTAGTTGCTGACTTGCAAGAATTTAAAGGTAATCCATCACTAAATGCAACTGGTGTAATCATCGAGGCAAAGCGTGACCCCCAACGTGGAATTTCTGCAACATGTATTATCAAAGATGGAACTCTAAAGTCTGGCATGTTTGTTGCATGCGGAGAAGCAATAGTAACAACCAGAATTTTGGAAAACTTTTTAGGTAAACCAATTAAAGAGGCCACCTTTTCATCCCCTATTAAACTAATAGGATTTGAATCAATGCCAGAAGTGGGCAGTATTTTTCACTCATTTAATATAAAAAAAGAAGCTGAAATTTATATAAATAAAATTAAAGATGAAAATTCAAATAATATTTCTTTTGGACAACAAAAAGCTACTACTGGTAAAATTATTCCTATAATAATTAAAACAGATGTAATGGGAACTATTGAAGCTATTGAAAAAGAAATTGGTAAATTAAATACTGATGAAATTTCTTTTAAAATAATAGGAAAAGGTGTTGGTGCAATAAACGAATCTGATCTTAAGATGGGTAATGTGAATAAAGAAAGTATAATAGTTGGATTTAACACCAAAATAGATAACAGTGCGAAAGATTTGAATGAGTCATTAAATGTAAAAATAGAAACATTTAATATTATTTATAAACTTATTGATTGGCTAAAAGAATTAGTGGAAGAACGTCGTCCAAGACAAGAAACAATAGAAGTTATCGGGGCATTAAAAGTTCTTAAAACTTTCGGATCTACTAAGGGTAAACATATAGTGGGAGGAAAAGTTACAACGGGTAAAATAACTCTTGGAAGTAATATCCGTATAATTCGCCGAGATTTTGAAATTGGAACTGGGAAAATAGTTGAACTGCAAATGAATAAAATTAAAGCAAAAGAAGTCCAAGAAGGCAACGACTGCGGACTACAAGTAGAAACAAAGTTAGATATCGCTCCTGGTGATGTATTAGAAGCATTTGAAATAGTAGTAAAATAATTATGTCAGAATTTAGAAATGAAAAAATAGTAAATAATATAAAAGAGCTTGCTGCTCTTTATATTGAGCGTGAGGCTGGACCAACATCTTTGATTACAGTTACTA
>Ga0209124_10000707_pt1 | contig 15629 bp, 13 predicted proteins | sample BarGraIncu01122A_FD_184502 | JGI IMG/M metagenome (GOLD analysis project Ga0209124, IMG submission 184502) | Arctic peat soil microbial communities from Barrow, Alaska - Barrow Graham LP Incubations 011-22A (SPAdes) (version 2) | ecosystem: Environmental > Terrestrial > Soil > Wetlands > Peat...
CTCGTCCCAGCACATGTGTCGGGAGATTATGCCTTTCGGCGTAAAGTGCTTAAGCTACTGTTATTCGCTTATGCTGCGAGAGCGTAATTAGATTCGCCTTTTGTTGTTTTGTGACTCTGTTTAAGGAACGCGTCACCACACCCTGCATGCTTACATAACACCTCTCATGCTGTCAAAACCATGTCAGCCCCGGTGATATATTCCACAAAGGTACACAAAAGTAAATAAAGCAGAAAGTCTGTAAAGCAGAAAGTTTCTACTGAATACTGCAAGTTCTAAGCAGGGATAATAATCTGGTAATTTCCGCTTAAGTGCATCAAACTAAAGAGGTACAACAAACCGTCATAATAAGGGTCAAAATATCCGTCAGAATAGGGTTCCAGTCTGGCATTCCACACTGCATCGACAAATTTCCAGCTTTTAGCCTGGGTTCCCATCAGAGAAGCCGCGGCTGAAGTAGATACTAATCCGAGAGAATGACGTAATTTCTGATACCCTCCGGCCTGAAGAATGTAGGTTGGAAGAGTCCCGTCTATATTGAACTGATCTTCAAAAGTATCAATGCCCCTGCAGAACAAAAAGTTTTGAATCCGTTTTCCATAATCCTGTTGCCATTTTTTGTCTTTAGCAAACCAGGAATAATCCATGGCTATGTTCATTGGTACCCTCCATGAGTCATATCGGAAAGCACCTCCCATGCGACCCCTGGTTTTTGGGACTCCGCTAAAATCAGTATAATCGGCATTCAGACCGGTTACACGATTGCAGGCTCTGTGCAGAAAAACCCTGGCAGTATCGGCGCAGTCCCTGTAGAATTGTTCTCTGCCGTCATTGGCATATTCAGCCCAGATTTCAAAAAATGCAGGCAACTGGTATGAAGGATCGGTCAGGTTATATCCGAAATTATCAGGTGTAAATGTAATCTGTTTGTGTTCTACGTTGATCACATTCTTTATGCCCAGTGTTCCGTCTTTACTCCACATTGCATCCAAAATTCTTCTGGCTTCGGCGTAATAATTGATTCCTGTATTATTCCCCCAGCGATTGGATGCAAATAACAAATCAGTTACAAAATAGAATTCTCCGTCTGAAGCAGATCCTTCCGAATTATGTTTTCCGGTTTCAGGTTTTATGCTCCATGCAAAATAAGCATCCCAGGCCCCACCCTGATGTTGCATGTTTTTTTTGGTCCAGCGCCACAAACGGTCAAAGACATCTTTTTTGTTCAGCTGCACTGCCACCATAAGTCCATATGAAAGACCTTCTGTACGGGCATCGTGATTTTTCAAATCAGAAACATATGCCATTGAATCGCCCACCTCAAAATATACTCTTGATGGTCCTTCAAAGACGTCGTAATAGGCCCTGGCCAGCTTAGCATCAATTTCAGTCTGGACATACCCGGCTTCCAGAAATACATTACGGTACCTTCCCGTTTCCGATGCACCCTTTCTCCAGGGTTTCATCTTTCCTCTATGATCCTTTACATCCTTTTCACAGCCCTCAATAGCAGATCCCCTTACTCCAAAAAATAAACTACAGAACGCAATTGCCAGAATGGTCAAACAAATGTTTCTTTTCATCTGACAAAATTAAATCTTTATTTATCAAATTAAGTCTGGTATGAATAATATTCCTGCTAGTTTGTTAATTTTAGAAGGTTACGATTCATTTGACGCCTGACGCCCGAAACCGTAATGTTAAAAGTCCTTAAATAATGCCAGGACTTTATGGACTTTATAGACTTTTTAGACTTAATTTGTATCTTCACAGGCAGATCACGCAGCAATGGAATTGCAATTATGGGAAAGACATTAAGAGTTGGAATTCTCCGTGAAACGAAGAATCCACCTGACAGGAGAGTGCCTCTTACTCCACCTCAGATTGTGGCTCTCGAGGAGTTATATCCCAATGTTGAATTCTTTGTCCAGCCAAGCGATTACAGATGCTATTCCAATGAAGAATATGAATATCTCGACATTCCTCTTAAAGAGGACCTTCGCGATTGCGATATCCTGATGGGTGTAAAAGAGGTTGATAAACGAACTTTTCTTGCTGGAAAAACTTATCTCTTCTTTGCACATGTTGCCAAAAAACAACCACATAATCTCGACATGTTCAAGTCGATGGCCGAAAATAAACTTAGCTTTATCGATTTTGAATATCTTACTACAGATAAGGGACAAAGAGTCGTTGCTTTTGGACGTCATGCCGGAATTGTGGGAGCCTATAACGGATTGAGAGCAAGAGATATTAAGACTAATAAATTCAAACTTAAACCCGCTTATCAATGCCACGATCTGGATGAGATGTGGGCCGGATTAAAACTCATCGAACTGAAACCGGGATTAAAAATTCTTGTAACCGGTGATGGCCGGGTATCTCATGGAGCAATGGAAACACTGGCAGTTGCAAACGTCGAACAGGTCTCTCCGGAAGATTATCTTACACGTGAGTTTGATGTACCTGTTTTTTGCCAGATCGGACCCGAATATTACACACGACATAAAAATGGTCTTGATTTCGATTTCAGTCATTTTACAAAATTTCCGCAGGAATATGAATCGACATTTATGCCGTACGCTAAAATGACTGACATTTTAATCACCGGTCATTTCTGGGATCCGAGATCTCCGATCTTCTTTTCAAAAGATGATATGAAAAAACCCGATTTCAGGATTTCAATAATTGCAGACATCAGCTGTGATGTGAATGGTCCGATACCTTCAACAACACGTGCTACAACTATTTCCGATCCGTTTTATTCATTCAATCCTTTCCTTGAAGCCGAAGAACCTGCGTTTTCAAAACAGACCAATATAACTGTGATGTCGATTGATAACCTGCCTGGTGAACTGCCTCGCGACGCCTCACATGAGTTTGGCAAGATGCTGATGAGTAATGTATTACATGATCTTATGTCGGAAATTGCAAGCCCTATGATCGAAAGAGCAACAATCTTAAGGGATGGTAAGCTCACTGATAGATACGGTTATCTTAATGATTATCTGAATGGCTTATAACAGAATACGGCGCACGGCACACGACACACGACTCACGGATGAAGTAAACAGATCTTTCTTTTTCCTTGCGTCGTGCGTCGTGCGTCGTGCTCCCTTTTACTCTAATCCTTAACCTTAACCTTAACCTTAACCTTAACCTTAACCTCACCTAACTATGCGTAAAACCTTGTTCTTCTTGCTTCTTCTTTTATCGCTTCAGATCCGCGCCCAGCAGGATGATGCTCCTGTTGTAGGGGTAAGTGATAAGAGAGTTGAAGTTTATGGATTGAAAAATGCCAGGGTAGTGGTTGACTATCAGACTACTCTTGAAAATACTGATATCCTCATTTCGAACGGAAGAATTGAAGCAATCGGTACAAATCTGACTTTTCCCCGTGGGACAATCATCTTTGACCTGACAGGGAAAACGGTATATCCTTCTTTTGTTGATGCTTATGCCGGCAACTATGGCATTAAATTCCAGGCATCCACTTCCGAAACAAACCCTTTTGCAGCTTTATTCAATCCTACTCCGACAGGAAGAGGTGGAGCACAGGTTGCCATTCCCGAAGCCAGAATTGCTGATTACTGGAATGATGGCATCAATGCCAGTTATGACATCTCTTCCGAATTCATTCCCGATACAAAAACAGCTGCTGAATTTCGTCAGGCTGGATTTGGAGCCGTAGTAACGTTTAAAGCTGACGGAATTGCCCGCGGCACTTCGGCATTGGTAAGTACAGGTGATGGCAAAGCCAATAACGTGATTCTGAAAAACAAAACATCAGCAAATTACTCAATAACAAGGGGGCGATCCGCTGACCTGTATCCGGTTTCTCAGTTTGGAGTTATTGCTCTTCTCAGACAGGTAAATTATGATGCCCAGTGGTATAAGCAACTCCCGATAGGATATTTTCACGATGATGGTCTCGAAGCTTACACAGCAAACCTCGCTCTGCCACAGATATTTGAAGTGACAAATAAGCTGGAAATAATTCGGGCCGATAAGATAGGGAAGGAGTTTGGGATCAATTACATAATAAAAGGCAGTGGAGATGAGTACCAAACCTTAAATGATATTAAGAAGGCTGGCAACAAACTGATTATTCCTGTTAATTTTCCTGAAGCTCCTGATGTTAAGGACCCTTTTGAGGCAGCTTCAATAACATATGCAACTCTTAAGCACTATGAACTGGCACCGTATAACCTTTCGAGGGTGTCGTCGGCAGGAGTTACTTTTGCAATTACAGCCTCCGATCTGAAGCAGCGTTCAAGCTTCCTTGCCAATCTGAGAAAAGCAATCAAGTATGGTTTGCCGGAAAACGAGGCCCTGAAAGCTTTAACCTATACTCCGGCAATCTTAATTGGAGCTTCCGATCTTGTAGGTGCAATTAAAAAGAATATGATTGCAAACCTTCTGATTACTTCCGGAAATATTTTTAGCGACGATTGTGTTGTATATGAAAACTGGGTGCAGGGAACACCTTACAGATTTATTGATCTCAGGATAAAGGATCTGAGAGGCACTTATACCCTTAAAATTGATACTGTTCAATATAAAATGGCATTATCAGGTACCTTTGATAAACCATCTATCAAATTGACAATCGATTCGACTGAAGTGCGCGGTGCAACATTTGGAATTGAAAAAGATCTGGTAAACATCACTTTTGACAGGTCAAAGCAAAAATACAGATTGTCAGGTTATCTGAGTGACAAAGATATTGTAGGGAAAGGTCAATTCGATAATGGAAAATGGTTTTCATGGAAGGCTGTTTTTTCGAATAGTAAGTTTGAAGCTGATAATGCCCGAAAAAAACCAACCGCTCAAATAGCCGAACCAGGAAAGGTGGTTTATCCGTTCACCGCCTATGGCTGGACAGAGCTTCCAAAACAGGAGGATATCCTTTTTAAAAATGCAACTGTGTGGACAAGTGAGAAAGAGGGCAAGCTGCTGAATACTGATGTTCTCGTGCAGAAAGGAAAGATTACAGCTATTGGTAGGAATCTGGCCATTCCGGCCGGAGTAGGAATTGTTGATGCCACAGGCAAACATCTTACACCCGGTATAATTGATGAGCATTCTCATATAGCTATGGACGGAACGAATGAAATGGGTCAGGCAATTACCTCCGAGGTACGCGTTGGTGATATAATTGACCCTGAGGACCAGAGTATCTACAGGCAACTTTCTGGAGGAGTAACATTATCTCATATCCTGCATGGCTCTGCAAACCCAATTGGCGGGCAATCTATCTTAATCAAGGAACGCTGGGGTCATAATGCAGAAGAATTAAAGGTTGAAAACCAGGTAGGTTTTCTGAAACATGCTCTTGGTGAGAATGTAAAACGAACAACAAGTCGATATCCAAATACCAGAATGGGTGTTGAACAGATTATAAGAGATGCTTATCAGCGTGCAGTTGATTATAATAATCAGTGGAAAACATGGAATGCAATGAAACCTGCTGAGCGGATGGGTAAAGTTCCACCGAGAAGAGACCTGGAACTCGATCCAATTGTAGATGTTCTCGAGAAGAGAAGCTTCATAGAATGTCATACATATCAGCAGTCGGAAGGTACGATGATAATGAACCTGGCCAAAGAATTTGGTGTTAAAGTCAATTCCCTTATTCATTTCAACGAGGGATATAAAATTGCTGATCAGATTGCTGCGAATGGTGCAGCAGCATCGGTATTTTCAGACTGGTGGGATTATAAATACGAGGTTTATGAAGGAATATCCTATAATGCGGCTATTTTACTTAGTCAGGGTGTCCTTGTCTGTATCAATTCCGACGATGCCGAAATGGGCAGAAGACTGAACCAGGAGGCAGCTAAAATTATAAAATACGGAGGTATAAGTGAAACAGAAGCTCTGAAACTTATAACAATAAATCCTGCAATAATGCTTCACCTGGGTGACAGAACAGGGAGTATAAAAGTCGGAAAGGATGCTGACCTGGTACTCTGGACAGATAATCCTCTCTCAGTATATGCTCATGCAAGCAAAACAATGGTTGACGGGACCTTCTATTTTGATGAAGAACAAGATGCAAAGATGAAAGAACAGATTGACAGCGAACGCAACAGAATAATAGGCAACATCCTGAAGGAAACACCTGCAACAAGTTCAACAACTCCAAACTTTCCAAGACGATGAAAAACAAGATATATATTTCAGCAATTCTGCTTTTTGCCTGCCTTGTGCAGGTAATAGCACAGAGTCCTGTCGTTGCCCCAACGCAGAAAAAACCAGTGATGCTTGTGGGTGGTACCATTCACACGGGTACCGGTGAGGTAATTGAGAATGGGATTATCATTTTTACGGGTGGGAAAATTGGTGTTGTTGGCAAAGCCGCTGACGTTAAAGTTGACAGAACCGGTTATGAAATTATTGATGTTACCGGAAAGCAGGTTTATCCCGGACTTATATTTCCGAATACCAGTATTGGTTTGGTTGAGATCGGAAGCGGAGTGGAAGTTGCAACTGATAACAGGGAGATCGGAGACCTTAATCCGAACGTCCGGGCTATTGTTGCGTACAATACTGATTCACATGTAATTCCGGTCTTAAGATCAAATGGAATTCTTCTTGCTCAGATAGTTCCTACAGGAACTCTTCTTCCCGGAACATCGAGTGTTGTTCAGCTCGATGCCTGGAACTGGGAAGATGCAGCATATAAAATTGATAACGGTATTCAGCTTGGATGGCCGAGAAAGTCCTTAACCGGAGGAAGAAGAGGTGGGGGAGGCGAATTCCAGATGTCAGCTGCTTCAACTACAGGAGCATATGAAAAGAATGTAGAAGCTCTTGAAAAAATCTTTACCGACGCAGTAGCATATGCAGCTATTGATCATCCAAAAGATGCCAACCTTCGTCTTGAATCCCTGAAGGGATTATTCGATGGAACTAAAACCATGTTTATTACAACCAATGAGCCTAAATGTATTATTGCGGCAATCTCCTTTGGTAAGAGATATGGTGTAAAGAAAATGGTGCTTTCGGGTGCTGATGAATCCGCATGGACAGTAAAAGATTTTCTTAAGGAGAATAATATACCTGTTCTGATTGCCGATCCATTAAGTCTTCCTAAATTCGATTACAGCGATATAAAACTTACTTTCAAACTGGCAGCTATGTTTAAAAAAGAGGGCATACTTGTGGGACTTACATACACAAAACAAGCATATGGCAATCTCCCGTTTGCTGCAGGGGAGACTGTTGCTTACGGACTTACTAAAGAGGAAGCTCTTCAGACGGTTACTCTTAACACTGCAAAAATACTTGGAATAGATGACAGAACGGGTTCGATTGAAGTTGGAAAAGATGCGAATATTGTTGTTTCAACCGGAGATATACTCGATATGTCTTCAAATAATATTGAATATGCATTCATCACAGGCCGGAATATCAACCTCGATAATAAACATAAACAACTTTACAGGCGCTTCCAGGCAAAATATGCGAATGCAAAATGAAAGTAGTACTACTTGGATCTGCTCATCCTTACAGAGGAGGACTTGCTTCATATAATGAGCGGCTTGCACAGCAGTTCATCACTGAAGGAAATGAAACTGAGATTCTGACTTTTACTCTTCAGTATCCTGGGTTTTTCTTCCCTGGAAAAACTCAGTTTACAGAAAATAAAGCGCCTGAAGGAATTAATATCACAAGAGTATTGAACTCTGTTAATCCTCTTAACTGGATTAAAACAGGTTATAGGATCAGGAAAATTAACCCGGAAATTCTGCTGATTAAGTACTGGCATCCTTTCATGGCTCCGTGTCTTGGAACCGTAGCCAGGATTGCTAAGAAAAGAAATACCGGAAAAACAAGGGTAATCTGTATTTTTGATAATGTTATTCCTCATGAAAACAGGATTATCGACAGATTCCTTTCGACATATTTCATAAGAAGTATTGATGGAGCTGTAGTAATGTCGAGGAGTGTTCTGGATGATCTAAAAACATTCAGAGTAAATATACCGGTAATGTTTAGTCCACATCCGTTGTATGATAATTATGGGCCCGTTATTTCAAAGGCTGATGCTATGGGAAGACTCAATTTGTCACAAGACTATTCTTACCTGCTTTTTTTTGGATTTATAAGAGCTTACAAAGGACTCGATCTGCTTCTTGAAGCTTTTGCAGATAATCAGCTTAGAAACAGAAAGCTGAAACTGATCGTTGCAGGTGAATTTTATGAAGATGAAGCGCCATATAAACAACAGATTGAAAAACTGGGTATTCTTGATGATGTAATCCTTTATGACCGTTTCATAAATGAGGATGAAGTAGGTGCGTTTTTCTGTGCGGCTGACCTTGTTGTACAACCGTATAAAAGTGCCACACAAAGCGGTGTTACACAGATTGCGTATCATTTCGATAAACCTATGCTGGTTACAGATGTAGGAGGACTTAGCGAGATAGTTCCGAACGGCAGATGCGGTTATGTTGTAAAAACCGATCCAAAAGCTATTACCACGGCAATAGTTGATTATTTTGACAATCACAGGAATAAAGAGTTTACGACAGAGGTGAGAAAAGAAAAAGAGAAGTATACCTGGAATAAAATGACGTCATCAATTACAGATGTTTTTCATAAAATTGAATCATCACGCTCAAACTCCGGACATTAGTCCTAAATTTGCATATTAACTGCAAAAAATATGATTTACAGAAGCAAAGCTCCGTTACGTCTTGGTCTTGCGGGTGGCGGCACTGATGTCTCCCCCTATTCCGACATCTATAACGGAGCGGTACTGAATGCTACAATCGATCAGTATGCCTATTGCACTATTGAAGAAACATATTCCGATACAATTGTGCTGATAGCATCCGACATTGACTTAAAGAAAAGATATTCCTCTTCGCTGAATTTGCCACTCGATGGCCATCTCGATCTCCACAAAGGCGTTTATAATCGTATCGTGCAAAATTTTGGAATAGCAAAACCATTATCTTTCAAAATTACAACATACTGCGATGCGCCTCCCGGCAGCGGACTGGGATCGTCCTCAACAATGGTGGTGGCTATCCTGAAAGCATTTGCAGAATGGTTGAATCTGCCTTTGGGCGATTACGACATGGCATACCTGGCATATCAGATCGAACGGGTAGACCTGGGACTCAATGGAGGCAAGCAGGATCAATATGCTGCTACTTTCGGCGGTTTTAATTTTATTGAGTTTTACAAAGATGACAGGGTAATTGTAAATCCTCTAAGGATTAAACGCTGGATAATTGATGAGTTGGAAGTATCTATGGTGCTCTACTATACGGGAGAGTCGCGCTCCTCAGATAAAATAATAAAGGAACAACAGAAAAACACCAGGGAAGGTAATAAGCTGCCCACTGAAGCCACTCACCGGATAAAGAAAAATGCATACATAATGAAGGATTTCCTGCTTAAAGGCGACATAATCCAATTCGCCAAAGCTCTTGGTAAGGAATGGGAAAACAAGAAAAAAATGGCTTCCTCTATCACTAATGAAAATATTGAAAAAATATATAATGTTGCAATGAAAGCGGGTGCATACGGAGGTAAGGTTTCAGGTGCTGGCGGTGGGGGATTCATGTTTTTTACAATCAATCCTACCAAAAGGATCAATCTTATTAATGCCCTTAACCAATTTAATGGCAGGGTGTTAAACTTCCATTTTAGCGATAATGGATGCCAGGGATGGAAAATAAATGAATAATAAAATCAAGATTCAAATGCAAACGGAGATCAAGAATCTGATAAAAGATTCTATTGCTTTAAAATTGAAGGTATTGGACCAGCAATCATTACTATCTGATATTGAGGAAGCAACAAATGCAATTTTAGCTGCATTCTCAAATAAGCACAAAGTACTTCTTGCAGGTAATGGAGGCAGTGCAGCGGATGCCCAGCATATAGCAGGCGAGCTGGTGAATCGTTTCTATTTCGACCGTCCTGGTTTACCAGCCATTGCATTAACAACAGATACTTCCATTTTAACTGCTGTTGGAAATGATCATGGATTTTCGAGTCTTTTTGCAAGGCAGATAAATGCACTTGGAAATGAGGGAGATGTGTTCATAGGCATTTCAACTTCCGGTAATTCTCCTAATATTATTGAAGCGCTGAGGACATGCAGGGAAGAAAAAATTTTTACAATCGGGTTAACAGGTTCCTCCGGAGATAAGATGAAAGATCTGTGTGATATCTGTTTAAGTGTTCCATCGGATGAAACTCCCCGTATACAGGAGATGCATATTCTTATCGGACATATTATCTGCAGGATCGTTGAGGAGAAATTATTCGGACACTTAAAGAGTTGAATACGTGGAGGTAATAATTTTAGCCGGAGGGAAGGGAACACGTTTATCGGATGTCGTTTCTGATGTTGCAAAACCGATGGCTCCTATCAATGGGAAACCGTTTCTATATTACCTGTTTCATTGGCTTAAAAATTATCCCGTTGAGAAGGTAATTCTCTCTACAGGATACCTGTCGGAAAGTATCGCAGACTATTTTGGAACATCATTTTGTGGAATTCCGATCGAATATGTTATCGAAGAAAAACCACTGGGTACAGGTGGTGCTATCATATTTGCCCTACGGAAAACAAAAGGCAGCAACATCTTGATTATAAACGGAGATACATATTTCCCGATCAATATTAATAGCTTTTATTCTTTTCACATCGATAATAAACATCTGTTTTCAGTCGCACTTAAACAGATGCAAAATTTTTCCCGGTATGGATCTGTAGAATGTCAGGACAATTCGATTTTAAAGTTTAATGAAAAAAAATTCTGTCAGGAGGGATTGATTAATGGAGGTATCTACCTGATTAACCGGAAATATATTAATTCAAAACTGGTCCCGGAAGTATTTTCACTTGAGAAGGAAATAATGGAAAAGGAGGCTGGCTCGGACATCTTAAAAGGTAAAATATTCAATGATATATTTATAGATATAGGAATACCAGAGGATTACCATCAGGCCCAGTCACTATTAACCCTGCCAAATTAATAATATTCTGAAATGATGAAGGCGCTTTTTTTAGATCGCGATGGGGTTATTAATATCGAAAAGCATCATATTTTTCGTAAGGAAGATTTTGAATTTTCGCAGGGTATTTTTGATTTATGTAAAGAATATTCTGACGCAGGATACCTTATTATTGTTGTAACAAATCAGGCTGGAATAGCTAAAGGTTACTATTCGGAAGCCGATTTTCTACAACTAACTGCATGGATGATTGACCAGTTTCGTGCGAATGGGGTTATTATTTCAAAAGTCTATTTTTGTCCTCATCACCCTGATATTACAGGACCATGTGATTGCCGTAAGCCAAACCCCGGAATGATCTCTCAGGCAATTAAGGAATTTGATCTGGATATACGTGAATGTGTAATGATCGGTGATAAGGAAAGCGATCTGCAAGCTGGCCGGAGAGCAGGGATCCCTGTATCAAATTTACATTTGTATATTTCAAAATAGCAGGTTATTGTCTGGTCCGAAATGCATTTTACTTATTTATCGGGCTACAGGCGATAAGGAAGGAAAAGGAGAAGGGGAGAAGGGGAGATTGATCAGATATTTACCTTATCCCTGATCAGATAGCTATTCCGTTCTGATGAATTTCGGTTTACTAATTCACCGAGGAAACCTGTGAGAAATAAGAATGAACCGATGATCATAACTGTAAGACCAATAAAGAAGAATGGGCTGTTGGTAACAAGAGGCGCTCTGAGATGATGAGAAACAAAAACAAGCTTTCTGATGCCAAGGTAGCCGGCCATTGTAAATCCAATTAAAAACATAAGGGTACCCAGAGAACCGAAGAGATGCATAGGGTTCTTTCCGAACCGGGTAATGAATCCAATTGTTAAAAGGTCGAGATATCCTTTTATAAATCTGTCCAACCCATATTTTGTGACACCGTATTTTCTTGCCCTGTGTTCAACAATTTTCTCCCCAATCTTTCTGAATCCTGCCTCTTTTGCCAGCATTGGTATGTATCTGTGCATCTCCCCGAAAATCTCTATGCTCTTGACTACCTCAAGTTTATATGCTTTAAGTCCGCAGTTAAAATCGTGAAGTTTTATTCCTGAAGCCCATCGGGCCGTGCCATTATAAAATTTGCTTGTAAAACGTTTTACGAAAGGGTCATATCTTTTCTTTTTCCATCCCGAAACAAGATCATATCCGTCGGTAATGATCATTTTATAAAGCGCAGGAATTTCATCGGGACTATCCTGAAGATCCGAATCCATAGTTATCACTACCTCACCTGATGCTTCACTAAAACCGGTATGCAGAGCTGCGGCCTTTCCATAGTGCCTTCTGAACCGGAATCCTTTGACGAAATGATCATTTCCGGCCATTGACCTGATCTTCTCCCATGATGTATCAGAGCTTCCATCGTCAATAAAGATAATCTCATAGGAAAGTCTTGCATTTAAGCAAACCCTGCCTATCCATTCAGTTAATTCCTGAATGGATTCCTCTTCATTATAAACAGGTATAACCAGCGACAGATCCATCGGAAACAGATTCAGATTAGTTTGCCGGTGCTTCAATAAGAGGATTGCCTTCTTTCTTAATGAAGATACTTACTAGCAGTGAATAAATTATTCCGCCAAAGAGTGTTCCAAATATGCTGAAGATAGCCATAATTCCTGGTTTCATAATTTTGGCTGAGAATGCCATTCCGGCATCAATAGCAGCCTGAGGTGCACCCTTTTTGACCATTGCTTCCTCGGCAAACGCCAGTGATTTTTTTGCGAGTCCTGGATCAATTACGGCCCAAAGGATATAAGTATAGATAGCCATAATTACGGCGACGTAAACGAAAATAACCATTCCTGTGCCAACTGATTGACCGTAAGTTATCTGACCATGCATGAAATTATCACGGTATGATTTAAGGAGGAAGTATAACAATGCTAATTGTATAGGAATGTTTATATATCCTACACTTTTATTGAATGTAAGATCAAGAAAATAGAGCACCAGTGAAAATGCAATTCCTGCAAGTGCCATAATAATGCCATTGGTTAAGTTAGCTTTCCAGATATTGACTTTTTCTTCCATGATTAAGATTATTTGATTCTTGGATTGGGTTAATTGTTCAACAAATATAATGTAAAAATAGAAATGGGAACCGATGTTAATTTGGAATAATTATTTTGCAGGCTTCTTTAATATTTGTATTTTTGCACGGGGTAAGTCTTATACGACCAGCTCCTGCTGAACTCCCCCAGGATCGGAAGGTAGCAAGGGTAGGCAGTTGTAGCGGTGCGATATAAGTAGCTTACCCTTTTTTTCTTTTCCCTCTATGTTGATCCGTCTGTATAACGAGAATCCGAATCCAAAGCATATAAGACAAATCGTTGACCTGCTTGAAGATGGAGGTATTATCATATATCCAACAGATACAGTTTATGCCATGGGTTGTGATATCCAGGCTACAAAATCAATTGAGAAAATAGCCCGTTTCAAAGGATTAAATCCAAAAAATCCGGAACTGTCACTGATTTTTCACGATATGAGTCAGCTTTCGGAGTATACTATAATCAGGGATAATACCATTTTTAAACTACTGAAAAGAAACCTCCCCGGACCATTCACATTCATCGTACAGGCAAATAGTCAGATACCAAAATTGTTTAAGAACAAAAAAAAGACAGTCGGAATCAGGATTCCTGATAATAATATTGTTCTTGAGCTGGTCAGGGAATTGGGTCGCCCTATTATCACTACGTCAATACATGATCCGGACGAGGTGATTGAGTATACTACCGACCCGGAGCTTATTTACGAGAAATACAGTGATATAGCAGATGTTATCATCGATGGTGGTTTTGGCAAAAACGAAGCATCCACTATAGTGGACTGTACAGGTGAAGAAATTGAAATTCTAAGACAGGGATTGGGTATCCTTGAGCATTGAAAATCAGTGGCTGTAAAAACTTTTGCTGAATAGGATCATTACAGTGATCAGTTCAAGTCGTCCCAACAGCATCAGCACAGAAAGAAACCATTTACCTGCCATAGGAAGAGCAGAATAGTTTGTAAAGGGACCAAAGGTTCCAAGTCCCGGACCAATATTCCCAAGCATTGAAGCAGAAGTACTGAATGATGTTATTATATCATATCCCATAAATGAAACTATAAAGGCGCCAATACACACAACAAAAAAATATAATGCAATGAATACCAGTAGATTGTAGATAGTGCTCTGATGAATTATTCTTTTGTCAAGACGCACCGGGATGAATGCGCTGGGATGAATCAGTCTTTTCAGTTCCTGGCGGTTATTTTTTGTAATCAGAAGCAATCTTACAATTTTAATTCCTCCGCTTGTGGAACCAGCCATGCCTCCGGTAAACATGAGAATGAAAAAGATAATTATTATAATGTTTCCCCATAAATTATGATCCTTGGTGTAAAACCCTGTGGTTGTAATTATAGATATAACATGGAATGCACTGTCGAGTAAAGCTTTTCCGTATGAAAAACCTGATTTAAAATAAAGAATAAAGGATACCAGCATCACAAATATGAAACAGATTATTGAGTAAAAAACGAACTCATTATTGCCGGATATCTTTTTAAAATTGCCTTTCAGACTGAAGTAAATCAGAGTCATATTTGTTCCTGCAATAAACATGAAGATGGTTATCACAATAATTAAATATGGTGTGGAAAAGGCCGCAATGCCATTGTTACGAGTCGAAAAACCTCCTGTTGAGAGTGTTGAAAAGGAATGACAGACTGCATCAAAAACCGGCATTCCGCCAGCGGCAAGTAAAATAATTTCAGAAAGTGTCAGAAAGAAGTATATCGCAACCAGACGTTTCGCAGCATCTCTGATCCTTGGATGGATCTTATCAGTAGGTCCTGAAAATTCAGTCGCAGCGATCTGGATATTTGATGATTTTAAAGCCGGAAAAACGGAGAGCGAAATAAATATTATCCCAATTCCACCAAGCCACTGGGTAATGCTTCTCCAGAACAGAATTCCATGTGGCATAGATTCAATATTGGGGAGTATCGTTGCTCCTGTTGTAGTAAAACCTGACATTGATTCGAAAAAGGCATCCCCAAAACCCGGTATTGAACCGCTGATAAGAAATGGCAATGTTCCGAAAATGCTAAAAATAATCCAGATTCCTGTTACTATTATATAACCTTCCTTGTTGCCATATATTTTCTCTTCATTACGCAGAGGTGTGAAAACCAATACCCCTGTAACAATTGTGATAAAGGCTGAATAACAAAATGAAGTTGCAGCGTGCTCATGGTATATAAATGAAACACCGGCAGAGACCAGCATGAACAGACCTTCAACTATAAGCAAGATGCTGAAAGCCCTGGCTATTATCCTGAAGTTGATCATAACTCAGGTAAAATATTTAGACAGCTTCTCGTAGGCGGAAGGCAGAGTAAAGACAACAACCTTGTCGTTAGCTTTTATAATGGTGTCACCCGTTGCAATGAACGGCTGTCCGTCTCTGGTTCCGCCTCCAACGATGGCATCTTTCGGGAAATCAATACTCCGGAGTGTGCCCTTTGTTATTTTTGAGTCTGCAGGAACATTAAATTCTATAACTTCTGCATCAGTCCCTGTCATATATTTAACCTGG
>Ga0209124_10000708_pt1 | contig 15600 bp, 14 predicted proteins | sample BarGraIncu01122A_FD_184502 | JGI IMG/M metagenome (GOLD analysis project Ga0209124, IMG submission 184502) | Arctic peat soil microbial communities from Barrow, Alaska - Barrow Graham LP Incubations 011-22A (SPAdes) (version 2) | ecosystem: Environmental > Terrestrial > Soil > Wetlands > Peat...
TCCCTGAGAAGTGTATAATTATATAGAATGCTTCCTGATCTTGCATTTTCAATAGCCATGACGGCAAAGTCAGCCTCACCACCTTTAAGAATATTGAGTTCAAGATCGAATGTTGAGCAAGGTACAATTTCAATTTCGTCATAATTGAAGTACTGTCTTGCAGCAACTTCATGAAAGCATCCTGATTCTCCCTGTATTGCTATCTTCATATTTAAAATGGTATTAAAAAAACAAGGGTCCCTCCGAGGGACCCTTGCGTTCATATAATTTAAATTATCTGTATACAAAAATCCCTTATCTGTTTTTAAAATAAAAATAGAAGTAAAAAAAGGAGATATAATATTTGTATACAATATTCATTTGGTTGCGTTATTGGCTTACAAAAGTAATTGAATTTTTAAAAAAACAATTAAAAAATCAGAAAAAGTGGAGATTCGGTTAAAAATTGTCAAATATTTAGTAAATATTTAGCCATATTCTTGGCTGGTTAATCTAATAAGTGTGTATTTCGATTAGAAATTAGTTTCTTCTTTGATCTATTATTTTTTATGTCTTTCCTTCAACACCTCTTCAATACTCTCCAGCGTAACTCCCTTTGCTTTCAATAGAATTAGCAGATGATAAAGCAGATCGGCAGCTTCGTTTTTGAACAGGTCTATATTATCATCCTTGGCTTCAATAACTAATTCAACTGCTTCTTCCCCTACTTTCTGGGCAACTTTATTAATTCCTTTTTTATAAAGTTTGTTTGTGTATGATTCTTCTGCATCGCTTTCTATCCGCTGGTTTACTATTTGTTCCAACTCATAGATAAACCTCTTTGCAGTATCATCACCAAAACAGGAGGTACTTCCTGTGTGACAGACAGGTCCTGCAGGATCGACTTTTATAAGTATTGAGTCATTATCACAATCAATTAAGATTTCATCAACATACAAATAATTCCCCGATGTCTCTCCTTTCGTCCAGAGCCGGTTTTTACTCCTGCTGAAGAATGTAACTATATTCTCTTTTGTGGTCTTATTGAAGGCCTCTTCATTCATATAACCGACCATTAAGACCTGGAGTGTATTATTATCCTGAATAACCACCGGAACAAGTCCGTCTCCTTTACTAAAATCAATATTCATAGTCTAATATTATAAAGTAGCTTCTATATTATTATCTATCGGGGATTATACTCTATTTTTCATTTACTTATCCCTTTAAAGGTTTTCTCTATTTTGTTCAAATTTACTCACCCCCTTTAATACCCCTCTCTACTTTGTAAAGAGGGGGAAACTAAATGATCGTATATACATTACACCCCCTCTTTGCAAAGCAGAGAGGGGGATGGGGGGTGAGTTCATGAAGAACTATAGAGCCTGATAAATCATCATCTTTGTCTAAATACTCTCATCGAATTGCAATACCTTCATGTTTCAGATACTTTTTCAGTTCTCTGATATCTATCTCCCCAAAATGGAAAATACTGGCTGCAAGTGCGGCACTGCATTCGGTATTAAAAAAGACCATGCTGAAATGTTCCATCGATCCGGCTCCTCCGGATGCTATTACAGGGATATTTACATTCCTGCTCACTTCGGCAGTAATGTCCAGAGAGAATCCCGATTTTGTTCCGTCGCTATTCATAGACGTCAGAAGTATTTCACCGGCTCCAAGTTCTTCAACCTTACGGGCCCAGCTGACTGTTTTTAATTCAGTAACAGTACGCCCTCCATCAACAACAACTATCCATTCATCATCAATGAGTTTAGTGTCAATAGCTACAACGATGCACTGACTTCCAAACTGTGCAGCAATTTCAGTTATGAGTTCCGGCTTACGTACTGCTGATGAATTTACCGTAACCTTATCGGCTCCTGCCTTAATAAGAACAGAAACATCGTTAATTGTATCAATTCCACCACCCACTGTGAATGGTATATTTATTTCACCAGCAATCCTTTCAACTAGTCCGACAAGAGTTTTCCTGTTTTCGATGGTTGCAGTAATATCCAGGAAGACAAGTTCATCCGCGCCCTGTTTCACATAGACTTTTGCCAGTTCAACCGGATCTCCGGCGTCTATGAGGTTGATAAAATTCACACCCTTCACTGTTTTTCCGTCTTTAATATCGAGACAAGGTATTATTCTCCTTTTTAACATAGTTTTTTTAATTCGTTTAAAGTGATTTTTCCCTCATAAACTGCTTTGCCTATAATAACACCCTCGCAACCGGCTACTCTCACATCCTCAATATCCCTCACTGATGAAATACCTCCGCTTGCAATAAGGTTGATTTTTACCGCATCAAGTATCTCTTTATACAAGGTTGTTGCCGGGCCCTGAAGCATACCATCTTTATTAATATCAGTGCATATTGTGTATTTAACACCTTTTGATCTGTAATCTGAGATAAAACTGATTATCTCTTTGTCTGATTTTTCCTGCCAGCCTCCGGTAGATACTTTTCTGTCGATGCAATCTGCACCAAGTATCAGTTTTTCCTGTCCCAGTTTAGTCAGCCATTCAATAAACAAATGAGGGTTTGTTACGGCTATGCTCCCTGCGGTTACCTGACGTGCCCCGGCATTAAATACTGTCAAAAGATCTTCATATGATCTTAATCCTCCTCCAAAATCAATTTTTAACTTCGTCTTCCATGCAATCTTTTCAAGGACCTTAATATTTTCAATCTTTTTATTTTTTGCTCCTTCAAGATCGACCAGATGCAAATACTTTATACCATTATCTTCAATCTTTAATGCAACCTCCAGAGGATCCTCATTATAAACTTTTTTTGTATTGAAATCGCCCCTGGTCAGCCTGACGCATTTCCCGCCTATAATATCAATTGCTACAATGATTCTCATAGTTCAAGAAAATTTTTCAATATTTTTTCACCTGTTTCTGCTGATTTTTCAGGATGAAACTGCGTTGCATAAAAATTTTCCTTCTGCATTGCTGCACTGAATGGAAGAATATAGTCGCAGGTAGCTAAAGTGCATGATGAAATTTCAGCGTAATAACTATGCACATAATATAGATCGTCCTTAACTGTTATTCCTTTGAAAAGATCTCCCTTGATTGTCAGACAATTATTCCATCCCATATGAGGGATCTTTTCAACCGGCGGAAATAATCTTACATCTGTGTCAAAAATCCCAAGGCATTTAGTATCTCCTTCCTCGGAAAACCGACACATAAGCTGTAAGCCAAGACAGATTCCAAGCACAGGTTGTTTCAAAGCAATTATTGTTTTATCCAACTCCCTTTCCTTAAGATAGAGTATTGCAGAACTGGCTTCTCCAACTCCAGGGAAAATGACTTTATCTGCCTTCAACAGCTCAGATGGATTGTCAGTAATAATACTCTTATATCCCAGACGTATGAGTGCATTCTGTACAGATTTGATATTTCCTGCATTGTATTTCAGTATTGCTATCATAGAGTGCCTTTTGTTGAAGGTAAGTTAAAGTTATCTGTCTGTTTCACAGCCAGTTTTATTGCTTTTGCGAATGCTTTGAAGATTGCTTCGATTTTATGATGTTCATTCTGTCCTTCAGCCTTAATATTCAGGTTACACTTTGCATTGTCGCTGAATGATTTAAAGAAATGGAAGAACAATTCCGTAGGAAGCTCTCCGACTTTTTCCCGATTGAACTCCACATCCCACACCAGCCAGGATCTTCCTCCGAAATCGAGAGCCACCTGTGCCAGGCAATCGTCCATTGGCAGAACAAAGCTGTATCTTTCAATGCCTTTTTTCCCTCCCAATGCCTTTTGAACAGCATCACCCAGTGAGATTGCCACATCTTCAACAGTATGGTGTTCCTCAATATGCAGATCACCCTTAACCTGTATTTTAAGATCGAGGTTTCCATGACGGGCAATCTGATCCAGCATATGATCGAAAAAACCTATCCCCGTATGAATGGAGCTTTTACCTGATCCGTCAAGATTAAGTTCAATATTTATATCAGTCTCGGAAGTTTTCCGTTCCACTTTTGAAATGCGTGGTATCTGTTTCAGATACTTATAAATATCGTTCCAGTCTTTAGTTGTTATTTCGGCTTCTGGATTACTTTTATCACTTATAAAAATAGCTTTACAGCCAATATTCTTTGCAAGTTCAATATCAGTGAGCCTGTCACCGATAATATATGATGAATTAAGATCGATTCCACTGGCAAGATATTTGACAAGCAATGCTGTTCCCGGCTTACGGGTAGGAGCTTTTTCTGAAGGCATTGTTTTGTCAATAAATATTTCTGCGAATAAAACACCTTCCCCTTTCAGGATTTCCAGCATCTTGTTCTGAACAGGCCAGAAAGTATCCTTCGGAAATGATGCTGTACCAAGACCATCCTGGTTGGTTACCATAACAAATTCATAATCAGTTTCCTTTGCTATTTTAGATAAACATGAAATAGCTCCGGGGAGAAATGTCAGCTTCTCAAAACTGTCAACCTGTTCATCTTCCGGTTCAGTTAGTATGGTACCATCTCTATCAATAAAAAGCACTTTCTTCATAATGAAATATCTTTTAAAGCAGTCACCAACTTGTCGTTTTCTGACCTTTTTCCAATTGTTATCCGGAGGCAATTATCAACAACGCTGCTACGGTTGCGAATAATTATATTTTTGTTAACCAATGTATTATAAATGTAATCAGCATTTTTAACTTTTACAAGAAAGAAATTAGCATCCGACGGATAGATCTTTTCAACAATATTCATTCGTGACAGAATTGAAGAAAGTCTTTCTCGTTCCTTTTTAATTCTGAAGACCTGGATTTTGCTCTGCTCAATCTGACCGAGTTTTTTTAAAGCGGCTTTCTGATTGATTGCACTTATATTATATGGTGGTTTCAGCTTGTTGAGGTACATGATAATCTGAGGATTTGAAAAGGCCATTCCTACTCTCACAGCGGCAAGTCCCAGTGCCTTGCTGAATGTCTGCATTACGATCAGATTCGGATACTTGCCGACCAATTTGATAAATGAAGGCTTTTCGCTGAAATCAATATATGCTTCATCAATCACCACAATCCCCTGGAATTTTTTTATAATGTATTCGACATCCTTATAATTCATGGAGTTTGCAGTAGGGTTATTTGGAGAACAAATAAAAACCATTTTCAGATTTTTATCTGAAAAAAGAGGTTCTGCATTCTTAAGATCAATCTGGAAGAATTCATTTAATGAGACTTTTAATACTTCAACATCATTGACTGAAGCCGATACGGCGTACATTCCATAGGTAGGAATGAAGGTTAGTGCTTTATCAACTCCCGGGTTACAGAAAACCCTGAAACAAAGATCAATGATTTCATCACTTCCGTTACCAAGAAAAATTTTCTCATCTTCAATCCCCTTTATTTTTGAAATAGCATTTTTCAGCTCTTTCTGATAAGGATCGGGATAACGGTTCAGGTTCCCGTACGGATTCTCATTGGCATCCATAAAAATTCCGGTTTTGCCCTTGAACTCATCCCTTGCACATGAATAGGGAGTAAGTTTTATAACATTTTCCCTGACTAACTTTTTCAGATCAATCATTCTGCAACTTTTTTAGTCTTACACTTACTGCATTTTTATGACCCGTCAATGATTCGGCTTCAGCCATGAGCTCAATTGTGGGTCCCAGGTTTATTATACCTTCTGCGCTTATCTCCTGGAAAGTTATTTTTTTCAGAAAACTATCTACAGAGACTCCGCTGTAGTTTTTTGCGAATCCATTTGTGGGCAAGGTATGGTTAGTCCCCGATGCATAGTCACCGGCGCTTTCGCAACTGAAATTCCCAAGAAAAACAGAACCTGCATTTCTAACATTTTTTGAAGCTGAGTCAGCATCAACGGTGTTAATGATAAGGTGCTCCGGTGCATAAATGTTACTGAATTCCATACAGTCATTAAGCGTCGGCAATACTATCAGTTTACTGTTTTCAAGGGCTTTCAGAGCTATATCTTTTCTAGATAGTAACATTACCTGCCTTTCAACTTCAGATCTGACTCTCTCCGTAAGCTCTTCATTATCGGTAAGCATAATAACCTGACTGTCAGGACCATGTTCAGCCTGAGAAAGTAGATCGGAAGCTATAAATTCAGGATTTGAATACCTGTCTGCAATAACTAATACTTCACTTGGTCCTGCAGGCATATCTATTGCTATGCCATCCTGCTGGACCAGTTCTTTGGCTTTCGTAACGAATTGGTTACCCGGACCGAATATCTTCCATACTTTAGGGATACTTTCAGTACCGCAAGCCATTGCGGCAATAGCCTGTGCACCTCCGGCTTTGAATATCTGAGATATTCCGATCAGTTGTGCCGTGTAAAGAATAAGAGGACTTACTCTGCCATTTTTCCCCGGAGGTGTGCAAACAATTATTTCTTCGCATCCGGCAATTTTGGCAGGTATGCCAAGCATTAAAAGTGTCGAGAAAAGCGGAGCACTGCCTCCGGGTATGTAGAGTCCTACTTTTTCAATTGCCATTGATTTTCTCCAGCATCGGACTCCTTTTGAAGTTTCAATAACAGGTTCTGTATTAAGCTGGGCTGAATGGAATTGCTCAATATTCTTTCGCGCAATATTGATAGCGTTCTTTAATTTCTGAGGAATCTGTCCGGCTGATTCGAGTATCTCATCTGATGTCACTTTTAAGTCTCCGGGAAGTACTCCGTCAAATTTTCCGGAATAGTAATTAACAGCTTTGTCAGATTCTGATTTTACGCTGTTTATAATGTCTTTGACAACATCTTCAAGGTCATTCCTTGATATTTCCGGACGTTTGCACAACTTTTCCCAGCTGTCTTTTTCAGGAAATTTTATTGTTTTCATTACAATATCATTTTCTCTATTGGAATAACCAGTATACCTTCTGCACCAGCAGCTTTAAGCTGATCAATTCTTTCCCAGAATTCATCTTCCTTTACAACTGAATGAAGGCTGAACCAACCTTTTTCGACCAGTGGCACTATTGTAGGACTTTTCATTCCCGGAAGTATACTGCATATTTTTGCAATAGCCGATTGAGGAGTATTGAGTAATATGTATTTATTCTCTTTAGCGTTTTTGACGGCTCTTATTCTGAAGAGCAGACTGTTCAATATCGCTTGTTTCTCAGAGCTCAGGTTTTTGTTACCGATTATGACTGCCTGGCTTTTAAGGATAGTTTCAACTTCATGTAAACCATTGGTAAGCAGGGTACTTCCTGAACTTACGATGTCACATACAGCATTGGCAAGACCGATACCCGGGGCTATTTCCACACTGCCGCTGATCTCTTCTATCTCGGCAGTGATGTTATTTTTCGTGAGAAAACCGGTGAGGATATGCGGGTAACTTGTCGCAATCTTTTTATTCATGAAATATTTTAAACCTTCATATTTCTCTTCTTTGGGGATTGCCAGACTCAGCCGGCAATTTGCAAACCCAAGCTGTTCTATTATCGTTACGTCCTTATTCTTTTCAAAAACCATATTTTCGCCAAGAATACCAATGTCGGCAACCTGCTGTTCCACATATTGAGGTATATCATCATCTCTTAAAAAGAGAAGCTCGACAGGAAAATTTCTGGCAGTTGTCTTAAGGACGCTAATTCCATTGGAGAATTTGATGCCACATTCTTCCAACAGCTTTTTTGAATTTTCACTTAATCGTCCGCTCTTTTGAATTGCAATTTTCAGTTTACTCATTTTACTTTTTTTTAAATAAAAAAACCCGCCTGATCAGCTCAGACGGGTTTATGATATTTTTATTCACACACATATCACTATCACCTCGCCTGAACGCAAAGATAAAAATGATGATGTGTTGATGATTTGTAGTACATTTCTTAAAATTGTAAATGCAAAGATAGTAAAAAACTAATAAATAGCACAAAAAATGATAAAAAACTCTATTTTCTCCTAAATTTTTGCCCCCCATCCCCCCTAAAGGGGGGTTAATTCCTGCAGAAGAATAGAATTTTCTTAAACATCACAGTTTTAGTCCCCCCTAAAGGGGGATCTCCCGCTTCAGCGGGACAGGGGGTTTCCAATAATATATTCCGCAATCCAGTCACCCACCTCCGAAGTAGATTTTGGATGCACCTTGTTTAGATCTTCAGTAACATAATCAGTATCAATTGATTTTTCGACTGCTGTTCTGATTATCTCAGACTCTGTTTTCAAATTAAAAGCAAGATCGAACATCATGGCAGCAGATAAAATGGTTCCCAGCGGATTGGCGATGTTTTTCCCGGCTGCCTGAGGATACGATCCATGAATCGGTTCAAAAACTGATGTTGAGAGTCCGATTGAGGCAGAAGGAAGAAGGCCGAGAGATCCTGTAAGGACGCTTGCTTCATCTGACAGAATATCTCCGAACATATTTTCTGTTACAATTACATCGAACCTTCCGGGCCATTGAATAAGCTGCATAGCTGCATTATCGACAAACATAAAATCCATTGCAATCTCTTTGTACTCTTTTGATACCATCACGGCAGTTTCGCGCCAGAGTCTTGACGTAGCAAGCACATTTGCTTTATCAACAATTGTGAGCTTTTTTGATCGTTTCATTGCATATTCACATGCAAGTCTGACAACTCTTTCAATTTCGTAACGGCTGTAAACACATGAATCATAAGCTGTATTTCCATCTTCAGATCTTCCCTGTGGTTTTCCAAAATAGATTCCTCCGGTAAGCTCCCGAATCATCATAATATCGACGCCCTGAACAATCTCTTTCTTTAATGGAGACTTATCTATTAATGACGGGAAGGTTGTAACAGGTCTTACGTTCGCATACAAACCAAGTTCTTTTCGCATTGCGAGCAAGCCCTGCTCGGGACGAACCTTTGCAGCAGGATTGTTATCGTATTTCGGATCGCCGATGGCTCCAAAAAGTACGGCATCTGACGACTTGCAAAGATCGAGTGTTTCTGCCGGCAATGGGCTTCCTGTTTTATCAATAGCAATAGCTCCTACAAGCCCGGGCTTAAAATTAAACTGATGATTAAATTTTTTTCCGATAGCGATAACAACTTTTTTTGCCTGGTCAATAATCTCGGGACCTATACCATCGCCCGGTAAAACAGCTATATTAAAATCCATGAGCAACGTCTATTAATTTCTTGTTAGTTATTACTTTTTGTTCAATATTCTCAATAATGTTCAGCATTCTTTCAGTCGCTTTTATAGCCGATTCAATCTGGTCCGCATCAAATCCTCTGGTTTTGAATTCCTTTCCATTATATTCCCAGGTAATGACAGTCTCCACAAAAGCATCAGTCTTACCGCCTGGAGGAATAGATACCTGGTAATCTGTCAATACAGGATATTGTTTCCCGAGTTTATCATAAATTGTCCGCAAAGCTTTCATGAAAGCATCATATTGTCCGTCACCTCCTGAGGTTTCCTGGTACAGGTTGCCATCAATCTCAATCTGAACACTCGCAAATGGTTTTAAACCGTAGGAGAGGGAGAGGGAGTAATTTTTGATAAAGATCTTGTAATTGATCTGTTCACTGCCCAACACATCGGCAATGATGAATGGAAGGTCCTCAGTGGTTACATTTTCTTTTTTATCCCCAAGTTCAATGACTCTCTGTGTCACTTTAGTCAGCGATTCAGGATTTAAAAACAGTCCGAACTCTTCAAGATTTTTCCTGATAGTCGCTTTCCCTGACTGTTTGCCGAGCGCATATTTTCTTTTTCTTCCGAACCGTTCAGGCAACAGGTTATTATAATAAAGATTGTCTTTACTATCTCCGTCTGCATGTACTCCTGAAGTTTGGGTAAAAACATTCTCCCCTATTACCGGCTTGTTCACGGGTATGCGTATTCCGCTGAATGTCTCTATTATTTTGCTTGCTTTGGTAATTTCGAATTCATTTATCCCTGTCTCGGTATGTAGTAAATCGCGAAGAACACCAATGACGCTTGAAAGTGGCGCATTACCTGCTCTTTCACCCAGTCCGTTGATTGTAGTATGAATGCCAGTTATGCCTGCTTTGACGGCTGAAAAGACATTGGCAACTGCCAGGTCATAATCATTATGAGCATGAAAATCAAAACGAAGTGAAGGATACCTGTCAATAATCTTTTTACAGAAGTTGAAGGTCTGTTCCGGGTTTAGTATTCCCAGAGTATCAGGAAGCATGAATCTCTGAATGTTTTCATCCTTCAGGGATTCAATAAGAAAAAAAACATATTCTTCAGAATATATCATTCCGTTAGACCAGTCCTCGAGATAAATATTTACTTCCATATCGCGACATTCAGCTTTTCTGATTATATCTTTAATGTCACTGACATGTTTTTCCGGCGTTTTTTTCAATTGTTTCTCAAGATGACGGAGCGACCCTTTGCAAAGAAGATTTATAACCTTTCCTCCCGCATCATCAATCCAGTTTAAGGAAACATCTCCGTCAACAAATCCCAGAACTTCTACCTTTCTGTGGAGATTGTTATGACGTGCCCAGTCGGTTATTTGCCTGATAGCTTCAAATTCACCCAGGGAGACTCGTGCAGAAGCCACTTCAATCCTGTCGACTTTAAGATCCTTAAGAAGAAGCTTGGCAACGTGGAGTTTTTCAAGCGGTGAGTATGACACTCCCTGTGTCTGTTCCCCGTCCCTCAGGGTGGTATCCATTATTTCAACTCTCATTTTACAAGGCTTTTGTTGTTCTCGTATCCGGTTATTAAATTCTTCATACTCAATAGAAAATCAATATCATCCAGCCCTTTTAACAGGCATTCTTTCTTATAAGGATTGATCCCGAATATCACTGAATCTCCTGTAGACAATACTGTAAAAGTCTGTTTTTCAAGATCGATTTTTACTTTTGTGTCGGGGTTCTTTTGGATAAGACTATGCAGCTTCTTCAACAGAACATCAGGGATTACTATAGGAAGGAGTCCGTTATTAAGAGCATTGTTCATGAAAATATCGGCAAAAAAACTCGAAACGACAGCTCTGAATCCATAATCAAAAATAGCCCAGACGGCATGTTCACGACTTGATCCGCTTCCAAAATTTTTACCGGCAATAAGTACTTTACCGCTATATTCAGGATTGTTCAGAATAAACTCACTGTTTTTTTCTCCTGTTTTTAAATATCTCCAGTCGCGGAAAAGATTATCTCCAAATCCCTGCCTTGAAGTGGCACTTAAAAATCTTGCCGGGATAATCTGATCGGTATCAACATTTTCGAACGGCAGAGGGACGCATGTTGTCTCAAGTATATCAAACTTAGTTTTTGGCATATCTGATAATTTTTTAACTTTATTTTATTCGGTTACAAATTCCCTTGGATCGGTTATCCTTCCTGTTATTGCTGCAGCTGCTGCTGTAAAAGGACTGGCTAGCAGTGTCCTGGCACCCGGACCCTGTCTTCCTTCAAAGTTCCGGTTAGAGGTTGATACTGCATATTTACCCTGAGGAATTTTATCTTCATTCATAGCCAGGCATGACGAACATCCTGGCTGTCTGACTTCGAAGCCTGCATTTTTATAAACCTCAACAAGACCTTCAGCAACCATCTGTTCTTCTACCTTTTTTGAGCCGGGGACTATAAACGCAGTGATATTAACTGCTTTCTTTCTTCCCCTGATGATCTGTGCAAAAGCTCTGAAATCCTCTATCCGGCCATTTGTGCAGCTACCTATGAAAACATAATCTACCGGATGTCCCAGCAGTTTTATTCCGGGTTTGAAACCCATGTAATCCAGTGATTTTATGAATGATGCTGAGGCTTTAACGCCAGATTCATCTGATAGTGGAATTGAATCATCAATTGCCATTCCCATTCCAGGATTGGTACCATATGTTATCATGGGTTTAATTGAGCCCGCATCAAAATTCAGATCCTTATCAAAGACAGCATCATCATCGGTCAGGAGTTTTTTCCACTCACTGATAGCTGATTTAATGTCTTTTGTTCCGGGTATTGAAGGAAGTTTTTTCAGATATTCGAATGTGGTTTCGTCAGGAGCTATTAAACCGCCCCTGGCACCCATTTCTATGCTCATATTGCAGATTGTCATTCTGCCTTCCATGCTGAGATTCCGTATTGCAGAACCACAATACTCAACAAAATATCCTGTAGCACCACTGGCTGAGATCTCAGATATAATATACATGATTATATCTTTGGAAGTCACTCCTTTATGAAGTTCACCATCGAGTGTTATCCTCATTTTTTTCGGTTTTGGCTGAAGAATGCATTGTGTTGCCAGTACCATTTCAACCTCGCTGGTTCCTATTCCGAAAGCTATAGTACCAAAAGCACCATGTGTCGATGTATGGCTATCACCGCATACTATTGTCATCCCGGGCAGGGTATATCCCAATTCGGGGCCAATTACATGCACAATTCCGTTCTTCGGATTGTTCAGGCCAAATAACTCAATACCATACTTTTGGCAATTCTCGCTGAGTCTTTCAACCTGGTTTCGGGAGAGTTCATCCCGGATTGGCAGATGCTGGTCTTTAGTTGGTATGTTATGGTCAGCAGTAGCAATGGTTTTGTCAGGCCTGAATACCGGAATACCCCTTTCTTTCAGCCCATTAAAAGCCTGCGGACTGGTAACTTCATGTATGTAATGCCTGTCGATGTAAAGAACATCGGGACCATCTTCAATAGATTTAATTACATGGCTGTCCCAGATTTTGTCGAAAAGTGTTTTTGACTTCATTTATTTTATTCTCTATAAGTTTTTTGTTCCCTGTGTTCCTTTTACCTCACCCTAAATCCCTCTCCCAGGGGAGAGGGACTTAAAAATTAACTTGTTTGCTTGCTTCATTTTTCACTTAAAGAATATATGATATAGGATATTAAGCCCCCCTAGGGGGCTTTGGGGTCATTTAATTTTTGAAAGAGCATCAATAAAAGCTTCAACTGAAGCGGTGATGATATCTGTGTTTGCCGAAAAACCATAGTAGATTTTTCCCTGGTGTTCAACCTGGATGTGTACCTTACCAAGGTCATCACTCCCTTTGGTAATCGCCTGAATAAGGAATTCCTCGAGATGTACTGTTTTGCTGATCAGCTGTTTGACTGCAGTGAATGCTGCATCAATAGGCCCGTTTCCGGATGCAGTTGAGAAGTGCACTTCACCATTAATTTTTATGCCGACTGTAGCAACCGGAATTAATGATTTTCCGCATGAAACCTGCAGCAAATCGAGCTTAAGCGATTTTTCTCCCTGGAAAACCACACCAGCGAGTATTCTGATATCCTCATCATTGATGTCTTTTTTCTTGTCGGCCAACATTAAAAACCGATGGTAAATATCATCTATCTCTTCCTTGCCAAAGTTGAACCCGAGCAATTCCAATCGGTGATTAAGAGCAGCCCTTCCACTGCGTGCTGTCAGTATTATTGAAGACTCCCTTATGCCAACTTCCACCGGATCAATGATTTCATAGTTTTCCCTGTTCTTAAGTACGCCATCCTGATGTATACCTGAAGAATGAGCAAATGCGTTTCGTCCCACGATTGCTTTATTAGCCTGAACAGGCATGCTCATAAGAGTAGAAACAAGACGGCTCGTACTGAATATCAGCTTTGAATTGATATCAGTTCTTAGCTTCAGGTCATGGTGGCTTTTTATGATCATGGCAATCTCCTCAAGAGAGGTATTTCCGGCTCTTTCGCCGATACCATTAATTGTCACTTCTACCTGCCTTGCACCATTTATTACACCCATCATCGTATTTGCAGTCGCCATCCCAAGATCATTATGACAATGAGTTGAGATGGTGGCTTTATCGATATTGGAGACATGATCCCTGAGATATTTTATCTTCTGTCCGTATTCTTCGGGGAGGCAATAACCGGTTGTGTCAGGAATGTTCACAACAGTGGCTCCGGCTTTAATGACAGCTTCTATAACTTTTGACAGGAATTCATTTTCGCTTCGGCCTGCATCTTCAGCATAAAATTCAACATCATCAACAAATTTTCTTGCATATTTAACCGCATCTGCCGCTCTTTTAAGAATCTCCTCGGGAGTTGTCTTTATTTTATACTTGATATGGAAGTCAGAAACACCAATACCCGTATGTATCCTCTTTCTTTTTGCATACTGAAGGGCTTCAGCCGCAACTTCGATATCTTTTTTAACAGCCCGGGTAAGTGCACATATTACCGGGTTTAAGACAGCCTTTGATATCTCGACGACCGATTTGAAGTCTCCAGGACTTGAAATGGGGAAACCGGCTTCAATAACATCAACCCCGAGTGCTTCAAGAGCCTGGGCAACTTCAATTTTTTCAATTGTATTTAACTGGCAACCAGGCACCTGTTCTCCATCCCGGAGAGTGGTATCGAAAATAATGACCTTATCGTCCATATTTGTAAGTTTTTTTAAAAAGAAATTATTTCACCGGTCTCAGTTTTCTCACTGCAGCACCTGCTCTCCACATTTCCGAATTACCAAGTTCATTTAGTTCTGAATCAAGTACCTGTTTGTAATTCGTAGCACCTGTTGATTTAAGAACTCTGACACATTCTTCTCCTGATTTGACCTTGTTATACAGGTCAATGAAAACAGGAAGTGTTGCAGCTTTAAATTTTGGCCGCCAGTCGAGCGCCCCGCGTTGTGCTGTTGCACTGCAGTTTGCATACATCCAGTCCATACCCTTTTCATCAACTAGTCTTATAAGGCTCTGGGTGAGTTCCTCAACAGTCTCATTAAATGCTTCCGACGGAGAATGTCCATTTTCACGTAGTACCTGATATTGTGCATCCATAATGCCAGCCAGTGCTCCCATTAAAACTCCGCGTTCGCCTGTCAGATCGCTGAAAACCTCCTGTTCAAAGGTTGTTGGGAAGAGATAACCAGAACCTATAGCAATACCCAATGCGATTGTCCGTTCTTCGGCTCTGCCTGTAAAATCCTGAAAAACTGAATAGCTGGAATTGATTCCAGCACCAGCAAGGAAATTGCGTCTTACACTTGTTCCTGACCCTTTTGGTGCAACAAGTATAACATCAACAAAATCGGGAGGAATTACACCTGTATGTTCTTTATAAGTAATGGAAAAGCCGTGAGAAAAATATAGTGCATCTCCTTTTTTAAGGCATAGCTTTAGCTTTGGCCAGATTATACGCTGAGCAGCATCTGAAACGAGGTACTGAATTATTGTGCCTTTTTTAACTGCCTCCTCTATTGGAAACAGAGTTTTTCCGGGTATCCAACCATCTGCAACGGCTTTATCCCAATCGGCTTTAAACTCAGGAGCCTGACCGATAATTACATTTATCCCGTTATCCTTCATATTCATTGCCTGTGCAGGTCCCTGAACACCATAACCGATAACAGCTACGACTTCATTTTTAAGTACTTCGCGGGCTTTTGAAAGTGAAAATTCTTCTCTTGTAACTACATTTTCAACAACTCCGCCAAAATCAATTTTTGCCATGATCTTAAATATTAAATATGTGAATAATACTGGTATAACTATTAAAAATAATTTTCATCCATCTCCAATTTTTACCCCCCCAACCCCCCATATGGGGGGCTATTGAGCAAATCAAGTCCCCCATTTGGGGGATTTAGGGGGTTGCCTTTCAATTTAGTGTTGGTTCTGATCTGAACCGGTTGGCTTCATCCATCTCCTTCA
>Ga0209124_10000721_pt1 | contig 15412 bp, 8 predicted proteins | sample BarGraIncu01122A_FD_184502 | JGI IMG/M metagenome (GOLD analysis project Ga0209124, IMG submission 184502) | Arctic peat soil microbial communities from Barrow, Alaska - Barrow Graham LP Incubations 011-22A (SPAdes) (version 2) | ecosystem: Environmental > Terrestrial > Soil > Wetlands > Peat...
TGAGCAGCTCTTTTAGGCCAGGCATTAATACTATCAGCAGGATTATCATATCTGACATTCATTGTCATTACTTTAATAGAATTCTTCACTTCCTTGTGTGAACAACCGGCAAGAGCAGAAAAAAATATGACAACAAAACAGAAATGTAGCTTCCTCATTATAGCTTATTTTTTATCAAAGATAATCATCTGAACTCTAATATTCACTTTAGTTTAAGTATTGTGTCACAGAATCTGATCGGGAAGGTAAATTAGCAATTATTTATATATTTGCAAAATATATCCTTTTAATGCCTGATGTAATAAAACTTTTACCCGACTCTGTAGCCAACCAGATTGCTGCAGGAGAAGTTATACAAAGGCCGGCTTCAGTAGTAAAGGAGCTTGTTGAAAATTCTGTTGATGCGGGAGGGAAAAACATCAAAGTAATTATTAAAGACTCAGGGAAGACATTAATCCAGGTAATTGATGACGGATCCGGTATGTCTGAAACAGACGCAAGATTATCCTTTGAGAGACACGCCACATCAAAAATTACTACTGCTCAGGATCTTTTTTCGATAACTACAAAAGGGTTCAGAGGTGAAGCACTGGCCTCTATCGCTGCCGTTGCAATGGTTGAACTTAAGACACGCAGGGCAGAATCAGAAGCAGGAATAGTTATAGTAATAAATGGATCAAAGGTCGAAGCACAAGAACCATGCAGTTGTCCGGTTGGATCAAGCTTTTCAGTTAAGAATCTGTATTACAATATCCCGGCACGACGTAAATTCCTTAAATCGGATAACACTGAAATAAGACATATAGTAAATGAATTTCAGAAGATTGTACTGGCTCATCCTGATATACGATTTTCACTTTATCACAATGATACCGAGATATATAATCTTGCACCTGGAAATTTACGACAGCGCATAATAGGAGTATTCGGGAAACAAATCAATCAGGAACTTATCACAATTGATACAGATACCAGCCTTATAAACTTAAAAGGTTTTATAGGAAAACCCGAGAATGCACGAAGAACTTATGGGGAACAGTTCTTCTTTGTAAATAACCGTTTTATGAAACACCCCTATTTCCATAAAGCAGTTGCAGAAGCTTATCAGAATATCCTTCCTTCTGAAGCAATTCCGTCCTATTTCATTTTTATGGAAGCTGATCCTGCTTCAATTGACATAAACATTCACCCTACAAAAACTGAGATCAAATTTGAGGATGAAAGATCAATATGGAAAATACTTTTGGCATCGGTACGGGAAGCCCTGGGCCGTTTCAATATTGTTCCGTCACTCGATTTTGAAAATGAAGCTCTTATTGAGATCCCTTTAAGAAGTACTTCGGGCCATATTCCAGAACAACCTAAGATTGAGATTGATACACAGTATAATCCGTTTGACAACGAAGAGACCAGGAACGAACGACCCGGATTTATTGAACGGTTTGAGAGAGAAAATACTTCGAACTGGAAAAAACTTTATACAGCTCTGGAAAAAGAAAAAGAAAATGAGAATCCGCAACAATTTGAAAAGATAAGGGAATCCGAGAGAAAGTTTTTTCAGATAAAAAATAAATATATCGTTTGTCCTGTTATATCGGGATTAATGCTTATTGACCAGAAGAGGGCTCACGAAAGGGTGCTTTTCGAAAGATTTCTGGAATGTTTAAGCAATGATCGTGCAGTAAGTCAGACCGATATGTTCCCGGTTACCACAGATCTGAATCCTTCCGACTATTTTATTTTAAAAGAAATTGAAGAGGAATTGGAATTGCTTGGGTTTAGTTTTCAACATTCCGGGAATAATAAAATAACAATCAACGGACGTCCTGCCGGTAGTAATGCATCTGATCCCGTCGAAATGCTTGAAATTCTGCTTGAGGATTATAAAATTACACAGGCTGATCCGGCTACCGGGGCAAAAGAAAAAGTTGCCGCTGCAATGGCAGGAGCTTCAGCTATCCCATATGGAAAAGTATTGAATCAGAAAGAGATGGAGGATCTCTTCGATACCCTGTTTGCATGCAAGTCACCAAATTATTCCCCAAAAGGGAAACCGGTTATAACCATCATTCCTCTTGAAGAGATAGATAAAAAATTTAAATAAAATGCGGTGACAAATTGTCGTACTTTAACGTAATAAAAGTTTTGGCCCGACTATTGAAGTCATAAAAAGTTATAAAAACAGATAGATGAACGGATTCGGAAGAGGCTTTTTCGGGTTACCCCCGGTGGTGAAAAATATCATAATGATCAATGTGATTATGCTTTTGTCCTATTGGGCAGCGCAGAGCGTTTTTGGCATTGATTTAAATAGTCTTCTTGGACTTTATTTCCCTAAGTCGGATCAGTTTATGCCATTGCAGATAGTAACCCACATGTTTATGCATGCAAATTTCTGGCATATTTTCTTCAATATGTATGCTCTGTATATATTCGGGGGTGTACTTGAAAATGTATGGGGACCAAAACGCTTTTTCATTTACTACATTATTTGCGGACTGGGGGCAGCCCTCACCCACGAAACGGTAATTGCATTCGAATACAGCCACCTGGCACATAGCCTGAGCCCTGAAAACCTGCAGATGGTGCTAAATGAAGGGACATCATTATTTAAACATGGACAGGGGTTTTCTGATCCTGATATGCTAAAGCTGCAGATGCTGCTAAATACCCCAACAGTTGGAGCTTCCGGCGCTATTTTTGGGGTATTACTTGCCTTTGGGGTCCTTTTCCCAAATACCCAGTTAATGCTCCTTCTTCCTCCAATACCGATTAAAGCAAAATATTTTGTGATGATATATGGCGCTATTGAGCTTATCCTAGCGGTAGCCCAGCCGGGAAGTAATATAGCCCATGCTGCCCATCTGGGTGGAATGTTATTCGGATATCTGCTTCTCAGATACTGGAGAAAAACCACAAACACTTTATATTAATGGGAATTTGGGACGACATAAAAATAACTTTCAGTAAGGGGAGTAATCTTACGAGACTGATTTACATAAACATTGCCGTATTCTTCCTGATTACGATTGTCGCTGTCATAGGTTTCCTGCTCAATAATCCTGCTATCTCAGTGAAGGCTCTTAACCTTATTTCTGTCCCTTCGTCATTAAAATCTTTGCTTACAAGGCCCTGGACATTAATAACATACATGTTTGTTCATGAAGGAATCTGGCATATTCTTTTCAATATGTTATGGCTATACTCATTTGGAAGAATATTCCTTGAGTATCTCGATCAGAGAAAACTGGTTGCAGTTTACCTTTTAGGCGGGATAAGCGGGGCCTTTATGTACATCCTGTCATTTAATATTTTTCCCGCATTTTCTGCTGTTGTTGGTGAATCTGTTGCAATAGGAGCCTCAGCATCGGTTATGGCAATTGTCGTGGCAATTGCTGCTTATGTTCCTGACTATACAGTTCAGCTGTTTTTATTCGGAAGGATAAAAATAAAGTACCTGGCAATAGCAATATTTGTTTTTACGTCAATTATGGATTTTTCAGTTAATTCGGGAGGTAAGCTGGCACATATCGGAGGAGCATTCTTCGGGTATTTTTATACTCTTAGCTTAAGACAGGGAAAAGATATTGGAAAGGGATTCAACAAAATAATTGATTTCTTTGTTACACTCTTTAAACCGCGAAGAAATCTTAAAGTCACGCATAAAAAGGCTACCAACGAATTTGAATATAATAAGATCAAAGCAGATCACCAGGTAAGAATTAACAGCATACTCGACAAAATATCGAAGGGAGGTTATGACAGTCTTACGAAGGAGGAAAAAGAAACTCTCTTCAAGGAAAGCCAGAAGAAAAACTGACCCTAAGAATTTGCTTATTGATAAACTCTTTGCACGAACTGGTCAAAAACTGAATGCCAAACCCTGCTTTTCTCCTGAATTTCCGGTAAATTCGTAATTACATATTGTTGTATTTGAGAAATATCCTTTATAAGATCCTGTTAGCGGTAAATGTGTTTTTTGCACTTACCCTTCTTATGTCGTATCTGGCTGTGCATATCAGCCCCGGTGATTTTTCAATTCCCGCCTTTTTTGGTCTTGCTTATCCATATCTTTTGTTAATCAATATAATACTGGTCATAATCTGGGCTATGTTATTAAGATATGAAGCTTTTATATCGGCAGTTATTATCGCTATCGGATTTACCCATTTTTCAAACTATATTAAACTTACAAAGCCTTCCGGAGATAAAACCAACACATTTAAAGTCTTAAGTTACAACGTACGGCTTTTTAACTATTTCGAGAATAACGGTGCCAATTCCGAAAAAAAAATAGTTGACTTCCTTAAAGTCCAGAAACCGGATGTTATATGTTTGCAGGAGTTCTTTGGTTTAGGCATTCCGGCTCAGAAGGAGGCAGCTTTCATCGCGGAACTGGGAGAAAAATATTATTCACATATTAAGGTGCTTGGAAATGGGAAAAACAGATTTTATGGAATTGCTACTTTCAGCAAATATCCAATTGTAAGAAAAGGTGAAATAATTCATCCCGGTTCTTCAAGTCTTTCAATCTATACCGATATTCTTATTGGAAAAGATACAATCAGAATATATAATAACCATCTCCAGTCATTCAGACTTATGAGGATGGAACGATCATTCGTTGAAGAAATGACAGCCTCTGATGATAAAGAGACTATGGGTGAGGTTAAAAGTATTTTTGCAAGTCTGAAAAAAGGTTTTATAAGAAGATCTCTCCAGGCACAGGTTGTGAAGGATAATATTGACAGATCGCCTTTCCCGGTTATTGTGGCCGGCGATTTCAATGACACGCCAGTATCTTATGCATATAGAAAGATTCGCAAAGGGTTGAATGATTCTTTTGTTAATTCGGGTTATGGCGCCGGATTTACCTACAGAGGGAACTATCCTCCTAACCGGATAGACTACATACTTTATTATAAATCACTTAATAACAGCTATTTTGAGATACTCAGAATCAAGTATTCCGATCACTATCCCATTATTGCGTATTTTAAAAAGAAGGTTTAAAAAGGTAGCTTTCTGAAGTCTACATTTCCTCCTGATATTATAAGCCCTATTTTTTTACCTCTGAAAAAATCAGGGTTTTCTTTAACAATAGCCAGTACGGTAGCTGATGAGGGTTCAATTACTATTTTCATCCTTTCCCACACAAGCAGCATGCATTCAATAATCGATTCTTCTTTTGCTGTAAAAATCTTATCCACATTTTTTCTGATTATTGCAAAAGTGAGTTCGCTTAGTGAGGTTAGCAATCCGTCAGCTACGGTTAAAGGATTACTTGAAGGGACAATAGTTCCAGAAATAAATGACTTATATGCATCATCAGCATTAAGTGGTTCAGCTCCTATAACCTGAATACGATTATCAATGCCCTTAACACAGGTTGAAGTACCGCTCATAAGCCCTCCTCCTCCTACCGGAGCTATAATGATCTCCAGATCGCTTTTTTCATTGAGCAGTTCCAGTGCCGCAGTACCCTGTCCGCAAATAACATTATAGTTATCATAGGGATGGACAAGCGTTGCACCGGTTTTATCCATTATTATTCGGGTAGCCTCTTCGCGGGCCTGTAAAGTGGGTTTGCAGAAAGTGATCTCAGCCCCATATCCGGCAACAGCATTCTTCTTTACAACAGGGGCATTTTCAGGCATCACTATATTTGCCTTAACACCGTTCATTCTTGCTGCCAGCGCAAGTGCGGCAGCATGATTACCTGATGAGTGGGTAACAACTCCTTTGCTTTTTTCATCTGATGATAATGAAAGTACGGCATTGGTCGCACCCCTGAATTTAAAAGCCCCGACTTTCTGAAAATTTTCGCATTTAAAAAACAGTTCGCATCCAAAAATTGCATTCAGCTGTTTTGAACTCATTACCGGAGTCCAGTGTATAAATGGCCTTATTCTTGAGTGTGCGGCCTGAATGTCGGCAAGTTCGGGTAGTATCATTTTAAATCTTTTCTCAAAAATAACAAATTAAATAAATATCCGGGGCTATCAAAAAATACATATGTGAATCATGTAACCTTTACAAAAAGTTTTGTAACACTAATGAGAAGAAGCTATCTAACTTTGAACCTTACTTAAAATCAATATTATGTCTATATTAACTATCTTACTCGTCATTGTAGTCGTAGGTGTTCTTTTATACCTTGTCAATAACTACATCCCAATGGATGGCAAAATCAAAAACATATTCAACATAGTGGTTGTAATTGCAGTAATTATCTGGCTTCTTAAAGTATTTGGTATCTTCAGTTACCTGAGAGATATCCATATTTAAGACTGAACAGAAAGGCCTGTTTCATCGTTCAAATCAAAACCGGAATGAAAAAGGGAGTTTTTTTTCTCAAAAAAACTTTACAAGTGTTTTTCTGGCTTGTTCTTAGTCTTATATCACTGATTATCATCATTGCTATCCTTCTCAGAATTCCTATGATACAAAAGAAGGTTGTTGATAAAGTAACCTCTTTTATCAGCAGTAAAACCAATACTCTGGTGGTGATTAAAAAGATAAGTATTTCCTTTCCGAAAGCTGTATCAATTGAAGGTCTTTACCTGAATGACATTAAAAAAGACACTCTGGTTTATGCCGGAGAAGTAAAGGTAAATATCGCATTTAAAGACTTGTTCCATCATGAGATACACGTAAGTTCCTTTGCCATTGTCGGATCAGATTTCAATATTTACCGTACTACAGCTGATTCACTTTTCAATTACAATTTCCTCCTTTTGGCATTTTCTGATACATCAGGCGTTAAGCCCGATCCCGGTAAAACAACTAAATGGACATTCCGGATAGATAATGTTTCTGTAAAAAATATTCATATTAAATACAATGACGATTTTACAGGAATGCATGCAGTTGCTCAGCTCTCAAACCTGAATTTAAAGATAGAAAAACTCGATCTCACACAATCTGTATATAAAATAAATGAATTGTTGCTGGAAGATCTGAAAACAAATCTGATTACAGGTAATAATATCTCAGCACCAGGACAATCAGTTATCGCTGATATTAAGCTTTTGAAAATAAAAAATGCGTCTGCCGACTTAACAAAAAGAATAATTGCTGCAGAAGAGGTATCCTTATCCGAAAGCAAAGTTGAATACAAGACAAATGATTCCCCGGGAATTGCTCAACAATCCGCTGGCCCGGTCACTAAATCAGGAGTGAACAATGATTGGGAAATTTCAGTAAAGGATATGAACCTTAATGACAATTCGGTTAGTTACCAGATTGAGAATAAACCTGAAATAAAAGGCTCTTTCGATGTAAATCATCTGCAATATAATCACCTGAACCTGAAAGCAAAAGGCCTTTTTTATTCATCCGAGAGAGCTGAAGCAACCATAAATAAATTCACCGCAGTTGATAAGAATAATTTTTCAATCAGAAAATTTGAAACAGTTTTCAGCATGGATCAGCACTCCGTAACTGCAAAAAACCTCGTGCTCGAAACTGCAAATTCGGGTATTAATGCTGATCTGAAGCTGGGATATCCGTCATTTTTGTCAATAAAAGACTCCATACAATTAATGATCATCAATTTAGATATTAGGAAGATAAGTATCTGTAATTCCGATATTATCTATTTCAATCCGGGGATCAGCCAACTCCCCTTTTTCAAAAAGAACCTTACTGTAACAACTGTATCAGGATTAATAAATGGATCTGTTAAAAATATTTCAGGAAAAAATCTGTCAATAAGTACGGGAATCAATACTGTTTTGAATACCGATTTCCTCATAACTGGTTTACCGGATTATAAAACTTCATATTTCGATATCAAAAAACTCAATATTAGTTCGGGCAGGCAGGATTTAAAAATGATAGATACCTCGCTGATCCCCGGAACCATAGATCTCCCCGAAAAAATCAGCCTGGAAATTGCATTTAAAGGAACAATGAACTTATTTGAATCAGATGTCAAACTTACCAGTAGTTTCGGATCGGCTCATCTTTCCGCAGGTATCGATAAAAAAGATTTTTTCAGCAGCAAACTGAATATTACAGGTTTTAATCTTGGTGCTCTGTTAAAAAATGAATCTATGTTTGGAGAGGTAACTTTGGTTGCAGAAGCTTCCGGACATAATCTGAATATCGATAGCCTCTCTGCAAAGATAAAGGCAGATGTTTCAGATATCAGGTTAAATAACTACACTTATCATAAACTTAATTTGTCAGGTTCTGTATCGGGGAAGGAATTCGATGGAAAAATAACTCTTGACGATGAAAACGCTGCATTTGATTTTACCTGTCTGGTTAACCTGAATCCTGGTAACAAACATTACAAATTCAATTTAAACTTAAAAGGTGCAGATCTTCAGAAACTCAACTTCACAAAGAACGATGTGCGAATCGGATTTATGATGAATTCAGATATCAGAGGTGATTCGGTAAAAACAATGAATGGGAAGGCCGGAATCTCAAATATCATAATTGCTCATGAAGGGAAGACATATACTCTGGATTCAGTATTATTTAGTCTGATAAATAAACCTGCCGGAAGTGAATTTACCATAAGCAGTTCTTTGGTCGATATGAACTATACAGGCACTGTTTCCCCTCTTGAACTTCCTGATGTCCTTGGGATATTCGTGAACAGATATTTCCCTTTTACTGTCAAAGATTCTGTAAATCTGAAAAGTAAAATTGAACCTGGGGATTTTAATTTCGAGATCCAGCTTCACAATGATCCCGTTATCTCGGAGGCTTTTTTACCACAACTGACAGAATTCTGGCCGGGACATATTTCCGGAAGTTTTGCTGGTGAAAAAAACATTCTGAAACTTAAGATGAACATGGGTAAAATAGTGTATGGAACCACTGAAATCGCAGACATTGCTGCAGAGATAAATGGCGATGTTAACGCCTTGAATTACAAAGTCTCATGCAGCAGTATTTCAAACTCATTAATAAAATTTGATAATTTTTTGGTTGAAGGCAAACTGGCAGATAACTCCATAATCATGAATCTGTCGTCATTGGATAAGAAACATAACAAAAAGCTACAGGTTATCTCGAAGATTACCAGAGAGAAATCGAACTATAAACTGACTCTTGATCCTGATGGATTTTTTGTTATGTTTGACAAGTGGAACATTGCCCCTGATAACTATGTTGAGTTCGGGAGTGAGGGAATGCTTATTCATAATCTGGCTTTTAACAAGGCAGAAAGTGAGATAAGTATCGCATCAATAAATAATAAGTATAATGATGATGTGAAAATCAAAATTAAAAAATTCGACCTGAATGATATTTCAGGAATTGTTGAAAAAGACTCAGGATTGGTAAAAGGCAAAGTCGATGGAGAAATACTTCTTAAAAGGGTTAATAATATGTACGGTCTGATTGCCGATGCTACAATTAGCAGCCTCATATTCAGAAACATTCCGATTGGTGATTTATATATAAAAGCTGAAAATCCTGAAAGAGAGACATTCAATCTTGAAGCAAAACTTTCAGGGGGAGAAAATAAACTGACAGCCAAAGGATCTTTCATCACTAAAGCAGACCTGAATCAATTGAATATCAAAGCCACAATCGATGCTCTTTCAATGAAAAGCGTAGAGGCTCTTTCAATGGGATCAATAACTGAAGCATCAGGAATCATTACAGGAGATCTCTTAGTAGCAGGCAGTACTGTTGCCCCTGATATTACCGGAAAATTAGTATTCAATAATGCTTTTCTTAAACCTGCTGCACTGAATAACCTGTTACAGTTGGCTCATGAAACTGTTGAGTTAAAGAAAGATGGAATTTATTTTAACTCTTTTAAGGTGATGGATAAGAACAAACATATTATCTCGATTGACGGAGCTGTAAATATGGAACATTTTAAAAATCTGAATTTTTCATTACGTGTCAATGCTCAGGATTTTTTACTGATCAATACAACAGCAAAAGACAATCCCGGATTTTACGGCAGAATGATCATTGACAGTAAGATAGGAATAAATGGTCCTATGACTCTTCCTGTAATAAATGCAAAGCTAAAAATGAAAAAAGGCTCTAACTTTACTTATGCAGTATCAGAATCAAACCTGACTACCGATAAGGGTGAAGATGTTGTAGCCTTCACTAATCCGGCGAATATCAGTCCAATTCTTTTAATCAAAAAAGAAAAACAACACTCAGCCTTAACAGGTTTTGATATCACCTCCATAATTGAAATAGATAAAGAGGCAACACTCAGGTTATTACTCGATCCGGCAACTTCCGATTCGCTGGTGGTAAAAGGCGATGCAGCATTGAATTTCACTATCGACAGGAGTGGAAAAATGAGCCTTACCGGAGCATATAATTTAAATGAGGGGAGTTACCTGGTCTCACTTGAGTCAGTGATAAAAAGGAAATTTGATATTAACTCCGGAAGCAGGATAATCTGGAACGGAGATCCTCTGGAAGCTGATGTATCAATTGATGCTGTCTACTCTATCCGCGCCGCACCTATAGATCTTGTGGCCGACCAGACGTCGGGACCGAGCGAATCAGATAAAAACGGATACAAACAGCGCTATCCGTTTATAGTCTTACTCAAACTACGGGGACCGATTATGCATCCTGACATCAGTTTCGAAATACAACTTCCACCTGAAGAAAAATCTATTTTGGGAGGAGCAGTCAATGCCAAGCTGACCGTGTTAAATCAGGATCCTTCAGCGTTAAATAAGCAAGTTTTTGCCTTACTGGTTTTAGGCAGATTTGTACGGGAGAATCCCTTCCAGACTGAAACGGAAGGTGCTTCAGGGGTTATTCGGACCACAGTAGGTAAATTTCTGTCAGCTCAACTGAATCAGTGGAGCTCAAAAGTAATCCCGGGAGTTGAATTAAATTTTGATATTCAGTCGTACAATGATTATCAGACAGGCCAGGCTCAGGGAAGAACCCAGGTGGATATTGGATTGAAGAAGCAACTTTTTAATGAACGTTTATCTGTTCAGGTAGGAGGTGTTGTTGATGTTGAGGGCCAAAAAGCCCAACAAAATTCTGCGGGCGATATAACAAGCGACGTATCAATTGAATACAAGCTGACAAAAGATGGACGCCTGAGGTTAAAAGGATTCAGGCATAATCAGTACGAAGGTGCAATTGAAGGACAATTGGTTGAAACAGGCAGCGGAGTTTTGTATGTAATTGATTTCAACAACTGGAAAGATTTTTTTCGGTCAACAAAAAATAAAAGCGATTCACTTCGAATAACAGATAAAAATGATACGATCGGTCAAAAATAGATTTCTGCTGCTCATTATTTCGATTTCTGCGATGGCGTGCAGTGGAACGAGGCATTTACCTGCAGGGGAAAAGCTTTATACCGGATCGGATATTAAACTCATAGCAGCAGACCACATAAAAAAAAGGGAGAAACAACTGATTATTTCAAATGCCAAAAATACTATTCGCCCTTTACCAAATAAAAGTTTCCTGGGAATAAGACCAAAACTATGGGCTTATATGTCAGCAGGAGTATCTCCGAAAAGAGGGTTCAGAAAATGGCTTAAGAAAAGAGGCGAGGCGCCAGTACTCATGAATGAGGTAAAACCTACAGTTTCTTCAGCAATAATCGATGCAAAACTTTTTAATATTGGAATTTTTAAAAGCTCTACTCAATTCATTATAAGTGAGAAAAAATACACTTCAAAGGTGAGGTATGTAATCACAATTCACAAACCATATACGGTAAAGGAAATCACCTATTCAATTTCTGATGACAGAATTACAAAGCTCATTCAGACCGAAAGTAGAAAATCATTAATTCTCCCTGGTGACATTTACAACCTCGATTTGCTTAAAAATGAAAGGTTAAGAATCGATGTTTTGTTAAAAAATAATGGTTATTTTTATTTTAATCCTGACTATTTACTCTTTAAAGCTGACACCTCAGGAGCAAGGAATTCGGTTTCCTTAAGTCTTACTCTGAAGGACAGCATTCCCAAAAATGCATTGATTGTATTTCGCATTAACAGGGTGAATATTGATCAGGATTATTCTTTAAATGATATTACTCTGAAAAGTTTAGCTGACACGTCCCAATCTCAAAGTAAAATATCTTCCGGGAAAGGGATGAATATAAGGCCGGAAGTTCTGTTATCGTCAATATATCTGAAAAAGAATGATATCTATTCAAGAAAAAATCATAACATAACTCTTAACCGTCTGATGTCGCTTGGGAATTTCAAATTTGTGAGTGTAAAATTTTCAAAGAGCGATACCACTGCCGGTGATTACCTCGATGCAACTATTCTTATGACCCCAATGTCAAAATACACATTCAGTACAGAAGCAGATATCGTCTCCAAATCTAATAATTATACAGGTCCCAGATTGAATTTAAGCTACCTGAATAAAAATACTTTTAGAGGCGCCGAGATGCTAAAGCTAAACATGGCTGGTTCGTTTGAGGCACAACTTCGCGGAACTGGGAATAACCTCTATTCTTACTCATTGAACCCTCAGCTTGAGCTATATTTCCCGCGCTTTCTCGTCCCTTTTCATATTGAAAACAATAGCATTTATCTGCCAAAAACGCGTTTTACACTATCGTATACCTATTTAAAAAGGGTTAACTATTTCGATATGGGAATGTTACAGTTTATCTATGGTTTTAACTGGAAGAAAGATATAAGAACTGAACATGAATTAAACCCGGTTAATATAAGTTATACTTCTATCGGAAATAAGTCGGAAGTTTTTAATGCCTTGCTTAATTCCAACCCTTTTCTTAAAAAGAGTTATGAAGAGCAGTTTATTGCAGGTGCATCTTATTCATTCACCTATAATGAGCAGATAATGCCGAATAAAAAAATTCAGTATTATCTTAACTATACATCGGAAATAGCCGGCAATACTTTTTCGCTGTTTAAAATAATTACCGGGGAAAAAATATCCTCCGAGAGCCCCTCAAGGATAGCCGGATCAATATATTCACAATATTCAAGAGTAAGTATAGATGGCCGCGCTTACTATAATTTCCCTGACAAAAATAAAATTGCAATAAGATTATATGCCGGCGCGGCGATCCCCTATGGCAACTCATCCACGCTGCCTTATATTAAACAGTTTTTCAGCGGCGGGACAAACAGTATACGTGCTTTTCGTATTAATTCAGTAGGACCAGGTACCTCACAACCCAGTGCGGAAAGCAACAGCTTTTTACAAACCGGAGGTGATATTAAACTTGAGATGAATGCAGAGTACCGGTTTAGTATCTATCATTTTATTAAAGGAGCTTTGTTTACGGATGCAGGAAACATCTGGCTGCTTAAATCGAACCCTGAGAATACCGGGAGTCCATTTTCATTTTCACAGTTCTATCATGAGCTGGCTGTTGGAGCCGGGATGGGACTACGATTTGATATTTCATTTGTCATATTACGATTCGATCTGGCTACCCCGTTAAGAAAACCATGGATCACAGAAAATAACGGGTGGGTTATTAATCAGATAGACCTGGGAAGTTCGATATGGAGAAGAGAGAATCTGCTTTTGAATATTGCAATTGGATATCCGTTTTAAAATAAAATCAGGGACACACCATAGCATGTCCCTGCTTTATTATCTGAAATATTATTGACTAAAAAAGACTCCATGCAACGGTAACACCTGCCATAACGACAGCAACCATCGACATAAGTTTTATAAGAATATTCATTGATGGGCCGCATGTATCTTTAAACGGATCACCTACGGTATCTCCAACGACACTTGCTTTGTGGCACTCACTTTTCTTACCGCCATAGTTTCCTCTTTCAATGTACTTTTTAGCATTATCCCATGCACCACCCGCATTGTTAAGCATACTTGCAAGAGTAAAACCAGTAGTCATTCCACCCATTAACAACCCGACAACTCCCGGAACACCAAAAACGATCCCTGTAACAACAGGAACAATGATTGCCATTAGTGCCGGAATAACCATTTCTTTTTGTGCTCCTTTAGTTGCAATCTCAACACATTTTGCATATTCTGGTTTTCCGGTTCCCTCCATGATACCCGGAATTTCACGGAACTGGCGTCTTACCTCCTCAACCATTACACCTGCATTCCTTCCGACAGCTTTCATAGCCATTGCAACAAATACAAAACACATCATTGCTCCTATGAAAAGACCTGCTAGTAATATAGGATTGAAGAGTGAAAGATTATAAGCAGAAACAAAATCTTTGATTCCGGCGTGTGAAACTTCGACAGCACTTTGGCCTGCCTGAAGAGCTGCCGGTACATGACTCTTATAAAACAAAACATCACCGATCTGTTTGTAACCATCAATACTTTTGTCAGCAAGTCTGCCAAGCCATAATTTTACTTCCTCCATATATGCAGCAACCAGAGCCAGTGCAGTAAGAGCAGCTGAACCAATAGCGAATCCTTTACCTGTAGCAGCAGTTGTGTTGCCAAGTCCATCGAGAGCATCAGTTCTCTCTCTTACTTCTTCAGGAAGACCAGCCATTTCAGCGTTTCCGCCAGCATTGTCAGCAATCGGTCCGAAAGCATCAGTTGCAAGAGTTACTCCCAGAGTTGAAAGCATGCCTACAGAAGCAAACCCGATACCATAAACACCCATTGCAAAGTTGTGGAATCCTCCTGCAAATGAATAAGCAGCGATAATACCAGCGACAATTGTTAAAACAGGAAGCCAGGTTGAAAACATACCTACAGCCATACCTTCAATAATTACGGTTGCCGGTCCTGTTTGAGATTGTTCTGCAATACCCTGAGTTGGTTTATATCCATCAGAAGTGTAGTATTCAGTTGCCTGTCCGATAATTACACCAGCAACAAGACCTGAAACTGCAGCACCAAAAACACCCCAGGTAATCCAGTCTGCATAAGCCAAACCAGCCAAAACAACCAGAATAAGAGCTGAACTTCCTCCTGTTCCAAGCAAAAGAGCTCTGAGAAGGGTTTTCGGAGAAGCCGATTCTTTTGTTCTTACCATATATATTCCGGCAATTGATAATAAAACCCCAATTGCTGAAACCAGCATAGGAGCAATAATTGCTTTTAACTGATAATCGCTTTGTCCGACTATTGCAGGAAGAGCAGCACCAAGGGCAGCTGTTGCAAGTATTGAACCTGCATAAGACTCATAAAGGTCAGCTCCCATTCCGGCTACGTCACCTACGTTATCACCAACGTTATCGGCAATAGTTGCAGGGTTACGTGGATCGTCTTCAGGTATACCAGCTTCAACTTTTCCAACAAGGTCAGCACCTACGTCAGCAGCTTTTGTAAAGATACCGCCACCAACACGTGCAAAAAGAGCCTGTGTAGATGCACCCATACCAAAAGTGATCATTGTTGCAGTGATCTCAACAAATTTCTGATGACCATCAATTCCGGGCTGAACAAAAGTAAGTCCTAAGAACTTTAATCCTGTGGCCATATGTTCAGGAGTGAAAAT
>Ga0209124_10000723_pt1 | contig 15404 bp, 13 predicted proteins | sample BarGraIncu01122A_FD_184502 | JGI IMG/M metagenome (GOLD analysis project Ga0209124, IMG submission 184502) | Arctic peat soil microbial communities from Barrow, Alaska - Barrow Graham LP Incubations 011-22A (SPAdes) (version 2) | ecosystem: Environmental > Terrestrial > Soil > Wetlands > Peat...
GTTAGGCCATACAGATTCAAAACGGCAAGGTTACCAATGCATAGCGGTTTTGACTAAAAAATTAGGTGAAATTCACGCTTCTTTGAAACGTGAGTTTGAAATTGTGGTTGATACCGATTGTATTCGCCGCGCGTGTTTGCCATCAGGCAAACTTATTCCTTTTTCGCCGCAGCAAAATCATCTCGCGGCGCGCATGCTACTCGATATCTTCGCTATCAACCTGCTTGCCATCACGTTTCCTTCAGTTTGAGTTAGCGGTTAGTAGCGAAAAGGTCATAACCTTTTTTGGCAATAATTTCAAGCCATTTTTTGAAGATCATGGAGGAAACATCGGAAGTTATTTGATAATAAAGGTTATATGATCAAAAGAGGGAAGAATGCTAGGTTCTATATCACAATGGATTAAAGATGTTGAAAATGGAATAGTAGGCAAGATATGGAACAATTATTAGCTTATTGCACACACTGTGGACTTCACCAAGGAACGTTCGATGATGAAGGAGCGTTACGCTTAGAAATAGCGAAACAAAAAAAATGTGAACGTTGTGGTTCAGAATTTGGTTTGGCGAGAGACAGAACAATATGGAACTTAGCATGGGATACTATAGAATCAAATGTTGCCTCATCTAATTTTTGGAGTACGATTCACAACAGTATAGTAAGTGTCTCTAAAATAAAGTTTGAAGATGGACATTATGCTGATGCAGTGGAATCTGCTTTTAAGGAAGTTAATATACGTGTTAAAGGAATAGTAAAAACTAAAACAGGAAAGGAGTTGGATGGAGCAGACCTTATGTTTAATGCGTTTTCTGTTAAAAGTCCTATTATTCGCTTAGATGACCTAACCACTGAAACAGGGAAAGATATTCAAAACGGATATATGTATATTTTTGCTGGTGCTATCATAGGAATTAGAAATCCAAAAGCTCATAATAATCTTACCATCAGCGTAGAAAGAGCAACGCATTTTATTTTTCTAGCAAGTCTCTTAATGAATAAATTGGATGAAGCCTCTTAAATTCCCATATCAAACGCCAACAGGAAGTATTGCTGGAGCTTCCTGCAATTATTTAGAATGAAGATTTCATTTTTGGGGTTTGAAAAAACACTGTATATTATACTGGCAATTTCGAGATCTTCAGTATGAATATTTTTGGTGAGTATTTGCTAACTATCAATCTGCCAATTAGTTAATGATTGCCAGATGTGAGTATTTGAAAAGCTACGTAATATTTGGGGATATATACAGTCCCTGGAAAAAGATGAATTACGATACATTTTTATTTTGAGTAATTTATTGCTTGGTATTCAATCTTTCTTAACATCAAAAGCAAAAATTCCACGCATATTAAAACCGATATTAAAAACAACATAGTCGTCAACAACTGGACTATATCTCATCGGGAAAAATTTAATATCATATTTTAAATTTGGCAGAGAAGTGCATTCTATATATCCTTTTCTTCCATCGGAATCTAACTGTTTAACTTTACCACGATATTCTTTAAGTTTGATATTGTCTTTTATGAAATAGCTCTGAAAAATGGAACTTCTTTGCGGTAAGCCGTGAGATTGAAAATCTAAATCATCGAATATTTTCTTCGAATCTTCATAATAATTTTTTTCAAATAAGACAATTCCATATTGGAATAATAGCTTCATATCGGCTTGATCTGAAAAATCATACCACGTCTTTAAAATTTTGTATTTGGTATCTGTATCAGTTGGAAACAGTTCAATACCAATTTTAGCTTCTAATCGTAGTAATCCTATCTCGTTATTCTCAATGGCAAGACCTTTTTTTGTAAGTTTATGCGCTTCCTCGAGCATTTGAGTCTTTTCTTTTTCATCAGATACGGCGAAAGATTTCTTAAATAATATACTTGCTTTTAGTTGATATCCTAAAGCATTTTTATATTCATTTGCCAACTTCTCAACTATTGAATCGAACTCTTTCAAATTACCCAGTGAGTACATTATTTGTGCTTCTTGTTTAAAAAATTCCGGATGGTCAGTACTACTCAGGTTACTTATAGCCTCTTCACAAAGCTCCATTGCTTTTGAAAGCAATTTAACTTTCTCAAGAGCTTCTACTGCTTTCTCTGCTCTTCTTCGGTTTAGCACTATTTGGCCATGATAAGAGTACACATTTTTAAAAAATTTATTTCTGCCTTTTTTAAAATAGCTTTCCGCTAAATCATATGCTTCGAGAGCTTCTTCCAACTTCCCTTCACCTTCTAATTGATAACCCTTTTGGGAAAAAAACTTCCCAAACGAAGTAAGTATCAGTTCATCTCTTTCCGTCGTGTTATGTTTAATTGCAAGAGCTTTATCCAATAGCTGCTTAGCATGAGCAAAATTTTTGTCATCCCCTTCAAGTTCTAGTAAGGCGTAGTGATGATATATAGAACGAGATTCTATTTTGGAACTAACGAGTTCAAAAATCTCTTTTTTTAAGGAGGTAGGAATTTCTTTGTCTTGTGAGTTAGGGCCAATTTCGAAAACCAATAAGCGTTCTATTTTCCTAATTTCATGTCTCAAACTGGGATTTATTTTATTCAAAATTTCTAAAAATTTCTGAATTCTTATAGAGGGATCATTCAACTCCATTTTTACGGTTCTCAGAGCGATAATTGGATGATGAACCCTATAATCTATATTATCCCATTCAGCTCCTTCAGAAAATATTACCTTCTTTAACTGGCCTTCTTCAATTTCTTTTCTAAAAGTTACATAACTATCAATAGTTGCCCTTATTAATAATTCTTCATTTGGATTTATATTGTAATAATTAAATAAGCATACATATTCATATACTTGCTTGGGCCAATCATTTAGACGTATATATGTATCATGAATTATATTATTTAATGGCCTTTTTGCCTCATCAATTATCGTATACATCAGGGCAAAAAAGGAGCTGTTTATTTTGGTGTCATCAATTAAGCTATATAAATCTGCCTCTGTTTCAATAATACCGATTGAGAATAGGTACTGTTTAAAGCGCTCGACCTCTTTTTTTGAAATTGTCTCTGGAATTGAATACACTATTAAATTTTTTTCTACAATCGGTCTAAGTAGATTCTCTCTATCCGCTATTACCATTGAAACAAGTCTTCCACGGGATGTCAAGAAATTAAAAAGGTAAAGATAATTCCCATAAAGTGAAGAAGCATGATCGCAGATGATGAGAGTCCTTGGGCGAGGCAATATCTGACTTTTCTCCGTTTTATTATTAAAATCTTCTTCAATAAATCCAATAAAACTATCTATTTGTCTAAAATCGATATTTGCACCTTGTGGTTGTATAAAAATTACTGGCAATCCTGATTTATACCAATCAAATGCTAAACGGTTTAAAATAACAGTTTTTCCACACCCAGCAGCTCCTGTCAATATTGTTATTCCATTGTTATCTGGTTTTGTGTCATTAATAAACTTGAAAACATGTTTTTTTAAACAGTCTTTTACATTTGAACCATATTCTTTGCAGGTTTCAGTTTTATCAAATGAATACACCTCTCTAATAAAGTCCCATTCTTTCAGGTACGGATACATAGACATATCTTCACCACTGAAAAATTTTTTAGGGTCCTTTATTTCAGACTCTATTGAAGAAGAATGAAGAAAAGTGAAATGTTCTTTAGATGGTCTTTCTATTGAACTTGGTATATCGATGGGGATTCCATGAACATGAATTGTTTTTTCAGAATAATTAAATTCAAATTTCTTATCTTTTAATTCTTTGTTAGCAGAGGACACGAATTGCTCTAATGTGCCATCAATATGAATGATTTTATATTTTGCAAATGACCTTTGCACATCAATAGACGGTTTATTTGGTGAAATTGCAAAAGATGGTCTAATTATGTCTGGGCCTATGACTTCCTGTAACTCGGCCATAATGTCAAATACTAATCCATCCTCGAAAGAATAGCCTAAAAATACTATAGGCCCTTGTCTGATACAGTCACCCAAGATTTTGTAATAAGAATTTCTGCTTATAAAGGAGGTATTATAATCCGTCCTAGATAATATTGGATATCCTTCTTCACTATAAGGTGCATCAATTGAGCCAAACATTTTTATGTAATATAATACGTCCTGACGCTTCAATTCAACCTCTGGTTTTCGTTCTTTTATAGGTCGAAAGATTCTACCTTTAAATTTATCAGGATGGATCCTTTCCAAAACAGTATCGTAGTTTGTAGTAAAAATGCATTTCCATGGGAGAGAAACTATGTTATTATGTTTTTCATCAGGATACAAACCTTCAAGTTGTTTAATAATGAATTTTTCAAGCTCGGTGCGTGAATGATTTTCTGAGTCGATAATGTTCTTGCATACATCAAAAAAGTTCTTATCATTTGAGAATTTTACATCAGAAAACTTTCTAATGACATCAGATAATAATTTATTTCCAGAAGGTCCACCGACATCCATGGAACTTCCCGCACCAAGAAATAAGGTGGTATGATTTGATTTTAAAGAATTCAATACCCTTTGCATTATCTATTCCATTCCTCTTCTAATAATATCTGAATAATCATTATAGTAATACTAATTATAAAGCTTTGCTCAGTATGTTAAGCCCTATCCACACACAGAATAATCGTTCATGCATTTATTGAAGCCATTATATTATTGTTGAAGGTAGATTTATAGTCTCTAGATATTGTTTTTAGATAAACTGATATAATGCAATAATATATGAAGAATACTTCGCTGATGTTTTACATTTAAACCTTGGATTGTCGAGGATTCGGGAGAATTAAAGGTCATACGCTTGGGCTGCCCATGTTTGCGTCTTGTGAAATCAAAGGCAGAGGGCATGAAAATTTTTTAGAATTATAAAAGATCATCTGGAAAAAAAGCAGAAGGGGAATAATCCCTTCTGAAAGCCAACAAAAAGCCGTATCACCTCCTTATTTTTGTATTCAACATCTATTAATTCGTGTTTTGGATTCGTATTGATAGCGCAGGCTATTTTAGGTCATATTTATCACTCCTTATTTTATTTCAGTTCAATAGCGGAATGCCGCTATCAAACACTGTTAATAAAAAATTCAATGGAGGATTTCGAAATTGGGGTCAAGAAAATACCCTATACTATATACTAGCATTTTCGAAATTTTCCTCACGAATTTTTTTATTAAGTGCATAGTTGGTGTCCATTCTTTCCTATGTTTTTTATTTGCCAATTGGGCGGGAAAAGGCTGGCGTTCTTGTTGAAGAAGGCTATGAAGTCGTCAGCTTTCATCCATAGTTTAAACCATGCGAAATTGCCCAAATTATATTTTTGGCTGGGTTCTATCAATCGCAATACCTCTGATATTTTCGGCAGGTCTTGGAAATCTTTTGCTTTGTGGCGCAGCCATAAGAAGGCCATTGCACTTGCGGTTAATGGGAGTGTTCCTTGTTTGAAGGTTTCCACAACTTCCACCTTGTTTGGGTAGTAGGCTTTGAAGTCGGAAAGCTTAGCACCAAGCATGAAAACGATGGAACGTTCTTTGCCTTCCGGGTCTTTACCGCGCCCCAAGGCGTTTACCAGTGCATCTTTCATTTCAATGGAACGGAAAGTTCCTGGGGGTTCACCATATATTAGATCGTGGCCTTTGTAGGAATCCTTCGGTGTATGCGGCATGCCAACACATACGAGAACTCGATAGGGAAGGCGTATTCCCATGCTGTCTTCGCTTCGGTAATAGGTGTAATAATAGTATTCCTCGGCATCAACGCCCTTAAGATTCCATGATTTTATATCGTCCGCTATTTTTTTATTGATGGCGATTACCAATATTTTCTCACCTTTCAAGGAATCGGTTAGCGTTTCCAGAATGGCTTTTACTTTCCCTTTCTCACGATACCATTTGGTATTGAAATCCCAGTCTGCTTTGTCAAGAACTACAAGACGCTCTTGTTCTGTGTTGTTGAAATCTGGCATGGTAAGTTCGGTGAAGCCTTGGAGATCCTTTATGTCGGGCATTTTTGCGCCTGTTACGAAGACCTTGCCTTTGAAGCCCCATATTGCAATTTCATCCAGGAATCTTCGCATGAATGTGTCCTGCTTCACCTGAACTATTTTACCTTTTTTATTGGTAAATATTATTAGTTCATCATTGGTTAGCGAGAGCAAGAAATTCCTGAATTCATTTTTTGCGTTTGCTGAAACGAACTTTATTAGTCCAAGGCCCAGTTCTTTCACTTTGTTGAGTTCGAGAATATTGGGGTTATTGAATGGCTTATCAAGTACGTGTGAAATTATGGCATTGAAACATGTGGAAAGTCGTTCATAGGCTTTGTATTCGATCGGCGTCATTTTACATTTGCTTAGATTATTGAAAGTTTCCTGTATAATGTCGGCGTTGAAACCTGTAAAGTGAGCTAATGTCGTCGGAAATTCATCACAAAATATTACATCACTTTGCAGTATTCTTTCCATCAAGCCAGTTGCTAATAATGCCTGTTCGGTTTTTATTGATCCACTCGCAATTGTCAGAAATTCTGTTTTTGATGCTGAGGATAAAGCGAGAAGTTTGTGATAGGTTAATGCGAGGTTGCTTGTGGTATTGTTTATCACTTCTTTGTATAGGCATTTTTCCTTGCAAAAATTGCAGTTGCCTCTTGTTTCCCAGTCGAAAAGGGGGTCTGGTTTTGATATGGGGCACATTACATCATTTCGGCTTATCTTGAGGAAATTGGCGGATGCCTTGGCGACTGTTTCATCTATGATCTTGTTGGTGGGCTCGATGACTGTTATCTTAAGCCCTTTTTCGGTGGATTTCTTGATGAGGGTAGTTGTGAAGCCCACTTGTGTCGGCTTTATGACCATGAAAAAAGAAGCTCCAAGGGCTGGCATATCAAGCCATATTCCGACTTGGTCTTCAATTGATTTGTAGGGCATTTACTTTACCTCCTTTTCAAATTCAAATCCCATGTTCTTTTGTTGTTCTGGGGTCAGTTTCCAGATAGGTTTGTTGCCAAATTTTATACCTCCGACCAAAATCGCCCTTACAAATTCTTTATAGCCGATTGATGCTTCCGGAGAAGGTTTCCTCAGTTTTTCATGGAATTCTTCGATTTTAGCTTGGTTGAGTTGAACCATACCTCTTATGTTTGCTCCAATAACTATTTCCTCGAGCATTTCTTCATCCTCTGTTAGTGGTTCGCCCTTCCGCATTTTATTTTCGACTCTAAACAAGTCATCTGAATTGATTTCAACCAATTCTATATCTTCTGTGTCGGTAACGCTGGCATCGAATAACACTTTTCTAATATCGCCAGCTTCCTGATTTGGCGCTAGGGTGGTTAACATTTCAGTTCGTTCTTCCAAATTACTTATATTTGACATATTTTTTCTCCTGTTGTATATTTTAGTCGATTTTATGTGCGGCAGGTACACTATCTTGAAATTATCGCGATATTGCAAAACTGCGCTAAATTTTTCAGCGGCTGTACTATGCTTCCATCAAATCTTGCAATTCTTTCATACGAAAGGTTTAATTGTTTTATTGCGTTGATAGTTGCATTCCGCGTCATCAATTTCTTAGTAATATTGGCATAATATATTGATTCAAAGTTCAGTCCAATAATGCCTGGTTTTTTTGGACTAATAGGTAAGTATTTATACCGCGTTGCTATCTTGCGACTGAGCTTCTGATATTAAATTGGCTTTTATATTAGGTCATTTGTTACCCCAATAGAAGCTTTCTTGAGTAATGACAGGAAAACAATGTCTAAACATCTAAAATACAAAATAATAAATCTGCTTCTTTCCACAAAGAAGGGATTTACAAGAGAAGAAATTAACAATGCATTGAAATCAAAGTATAGTACACTTGATAATATTCTTATTAAACTTTGTGAGGAAGATATACTAATTAAAAAGGAAATGTTTCAAAAAGGGAAGCATTCTTTCCCAGTATATTATACTATTAATAATTTTATTGAAATAATGGAAAATATATATATTATTTATGAGTCAGTTGGAAAAGGGAAGGAATTTCATAAATCCCCATATTGTCAAGAAAATATAACGCCTGACCTTTTAAGATATATTGAAAATGGTTGGCAGATATATGTACCGTATCCAAGCAAAGCTGTTGCGGAAAAAGAAAGGGAAGAATGGAAGAAAAGCGGAGGAGCTCAAATTGCTGATGCAGAACCGGATTCGAAGGAGTTGCCTCGTCAATTTGCTTTTGATAATAGAATAAGTTTCTCCTTTATTGATCCCAATTTTCCCATAGCTATGGAGTTTTCTGATATCCCTGATGAGCCATTGAAGAAACATTATTTCGGTTATGGAACATCAGAATTCTTTACAGAGGAAGATGTACTTACAATATTGAAATTATCCCCTACTGCGTTGAAAATAGCCCTTGATCGTGGCCATAATGAAGGAATGGGCACTTCCCATTTTCAACATATGCTGCTGCATTCATTTATATTGGATTTAAGCACTACACCGTATCCAAAACATGAATTTGTGACAGAATTGAAAATCCAATTCAGCGAGTTCGGAAAGACAGACAAAAAATTCGAAAAACATTGTGAAACATGTACATGGGACTATTAGACATAAAAATTAATGATTCATTTTTATAAGCAAAGTAAATATATAGATTAAAGCATAAGGTAATTGTTCGTATATTAACGAACAGTTCCTTTGAAAATATGACAAGGATACTTGATATGTCATGGCGCGCGTGTGAACAAGGAAAAGCTTATGCGGAAAAAGGTTATCCAACCTTCAAGCAAGTGTTTGTATGAATGTGATTTACAAAATAACATATCCAAATGGCAAGATATACATTGGACAGGATAGGACTGATGATATTATATATCCTTGAAATAATAAATTTTTAGAAAAGAATTTTATATTATTGAGTATTTATACTATGATGTGGAACAACTGCTTGATGTATTGATAACAATATTACCAACAGAAGTGTATCAACCAATTATTATTTTTGGTGTTATATGCTTTTTCTTATTTTTTTATGGAACAAAGCAATGGGAAAAATATTCTGATTTTGATAAAATTGTTTTTTCAATTATATTTGGAGGTTTCCTCTTCTATTTTTTCACATTACCATTTTCATTTTTTGTAAATACACTTAACTTATTACAAATCGGGGTATTAAATTCAAATGACTTAATTTTAGTTTCAAATATATTATTTTTTGTATTTGTGTTTGTTTTATTCACAAACAGACTAATTTATAATAAACCTTTGAATGATAATAAGAAATTCTTAAAGGAAATAAAAGATTATTTTGGGTTATTACTAATCGGTGTTATCATTATTGATTATGCATTATTTTTTGCTTTTTATTTTTCAACATATAAGGATTTTTCATTTGTTATGCTGTTTTCAATTATATTATTTTTATTTGGTTATGTGGTATTATATTTTGTATTTATATCCTTATTTCTAACAAACTGGAAATCATCGTTTGATTCAGATAAACGGTTTTATTTCGACCTTATGAAATCAAAATATAAACGACTAATTCTATTGATAATAGTAATTACAATAGGGGCTAGTTTTGTGGGAATGTTTTTTTTCAATACAACCACTGAATTATTAGATCAACAAAATAAAGGACTTGAGATACCAAGAATAGAGACTTGGAACAGAAGTAATCTTTCTGGAATTTTTGATGTGGAACAACATTACACAATAAAATTTAGCTATATCCCTTGGATTAAAATCAAACCGAATATATCTTTGATGGATAATAACGGAAAACCGTATTACACTAATTCAAATTATACATTTAGGGGAGAATATGAAGTAATCATAAATGATTCAAAATGGAATACTATTAATGTTTCTCTCAATGGTAAGAAAAGAGATAATAATTTACCTAGAATTTATAAAATCGAAAAGAAGGATTTTAATGACACTGTTCAGAGATGGGATATAATATTCACAAATCCTTATGATATGTACATTAATATTTATGAATTCGATATCGAGAAAGATAAACAGTTTAATCAATTTATTAACTATTCTAGTAATGATATGGATTTTGATAAAGAAGGCCTCAATCAAACTTTAAAAAATAATTACAATGACCAAACATTAGCTATCAAAGATGTTGGAGTTCGTCATAATAGTCGTAATTTAAATCAATCAATTACTTTGTTTTTTGCGACTAACCCAATATCTTGATATTTGCCTTCTCATAAATCTCCTTCAGCACTTCCGGCGAATAGTCACTATAATTGCGCGCCAGAACACTTTCGGGCGTTCTCCCGCAAAAACAGTCTATGTACCTATCCTGCACCCCTGCCTTGCTCATTTCCCTTGGATAATGCTCTTGGTTTCTGTAGGTCTTTTAATTCTTTTCGTTTCACTGGTTTAAGCCCCGGCGGTTTGTGCGATTCATAAAAGTCCTTCAGATATTCTTGGAAATATTCATAATTACCTTCAAAAGCATCCATCCGTTGTTGAAGACTCTGTATTATTGTGTCTTTCTGTTCCAGTTGTTCATTTAGTTCTTCAAGCCTTTTTCCATCTTCGGTTCTGATACTATGAATATGAACATCTCTTTCAAACGTTATATGCTGCAAGTAATCGATGTATAGTTTTTTCAGAACTTCAATATCTTGATTAAAATAAGCCATATCATTACCACTTCTTGCATGTCCAAGCATGTAATCAACTTTTAAGTGTGGCATACCTGCATTTTCTAAAGTCGAAGCAAAGAACTTGCGCAATGAATGACTTCTGGATTTTCTATATTTGCCTTTTCCATTAAAGAAACCCATTTTATCGCCTTCACGTCTAAATATCGAACTAAAAGCTGTGAATTCTAATTTGGTTGCATATTTATAATCCACAAAAACATAATCATTTTCACCTCTTACTTTCAATTTATCCAATGCCATTGTGCGATTTGGTGAAACATTTTGTGGTATCCTGTTGCGTTCTTCAAAATATGTTTTCAATGCAGTAACCGCTTCGGTGCTACAAAATGTAGTATAATCAATTTTCGTTTTTTGTCGTCTTATTTTAATTATGCCTATACCTGAAGGGTCAAAAACAATATTCTTTATTCTAAGATTGATGATTTCATTTCGCGCCATTCCAGAAGTAGCCATAAGCATAATTATAGCTTTGTCACGTAAGTTATTCGCGTTTACGATAAGACTTTGAACTTCTTCTTTCGTAAGAAATCCCATATGTTCTTCAAGTGGAATAGCGTGTTTAATTTTCCCTGTTGAATTCGGCAATGTAATATCAAAAACTCTGAAGAAACTCTTTATCGCTGCCATTGATGTTGATTGTGTTTTTGGTGCAGCGTTTTTCTCCTTTAAATAATTTTTATATTTTACTATGTCTTCAACAATCTTACGTTCACTTGGTAACAATCCCTTTTTAATTTCTGTTTCTGCTTCCTTAATAAGTTCTGTTGGGTTTTTACCAACACACTCGCAAAACTGTTTCATTATAAGGCTATAAAGTTTCTGAGTATTTTCGCTCAATTCAAGAATGCTATACCATTGTTTAATTTTTGGATCTTTTGTAATATCTTCCATAATAGTAGTTTATATATAGTGTTCTTAATACATAAATATTGCTACAAAAAGGTAACATGGGCTTTAACTTAATACTTTTTAGCTACTCTTAAAGTTTGCGTATTCAATATATCCAGATTATTATTTAACCCCTTTATTTCTGTTGGAAAAATTTAATTATTATAATGATAAGTACAATTGAAAATTATATTAGAAATTCAGTCGTTGCTCAATGATTTATATTTAAATAACTTCCGTTATTTCTCAACAGAATGATTATATTTTCCTAAACAATAATAACACGATTAATACAGGACGATTTCATCTGGAACTATTTTTAGTTTGATTTGAGCTTGTGGCAAATTCGAAAATATATTTTCCAATTTTAAGAACAACAGACATTTAATCCACTCCTGTTGATTCTGGCAATCCTGTCTAAAACTTTTAAAGTTCGTATGCGTGCGGAATTAATATGCGTTCAAAAATACTTGGCCATCAAAAGGCTGAATTCAAATAATATTACAAGAACAACCGCCAGCAGCAATTCCGAAATGGATGTCGGGTCAGGGGACACAAACATTGCTACCGCAAGAAGAGCTCCATAAATGAATTTGCGTTTTCCTTTGAAATATTCTTTTTTCAAAAGACCCATCTTGATCGCAAATATGAGAATAAGCGGAAGCTGAAATACAGCTCCAAAACCAATGACCAGTGTAATTATTGTATTGATAGCTTTTATTACTGATATCTGCGGACTTGCCACATCGCTGGAATAAAGCATCGTATATTTAAATAAGATCGGCACGAAAACAAAAAATCCCAGTAATGTGCCTGCCAGGAACATGATAAAAGAAAATGGGACGACCGTTATGAAGAACTTTTTTTCATTTGGATACAGTCCTTTTCCCATGAACATGAAGCCTTCGTAAACAAAGAGCGGTATCCCCACAAAAAGCGCACACATGAGAGAAAGCACCATTCTTGTTATAATAAGTTCCATCGGGGAATATATGGTCATTGGTCCCGGAGTAGTCCTCTCCCAGATAATCTTCAAGAGCTCACCTGAAAAAACAAAAACGATCGAAGTAATAATTAAAATCGGTATTGCGACCGTCATCATTCGCCAGCGCAGTTCCAGGACATGTTCCTCAATTGGCAGCTCAGTATCTCCTGGTACATTGTTCATTGCCTTTTATTGATTCTTTATTCTTTATATACTAAGTGTTTTACCAAAAATTATTTATGCTGGTAATACTTTTAGGGTATAAATAATACCAGCAGTAATAATATGGTGATAAAACAATGATCGGCGGATTTAATGAAGAACAAATTAGAAGATACTCGCGACATATCATATTGCCTGAAGTAGGCGGAAAAGGGCAGAAAAAATTGCTCTCATCAAAAGTATTATGCATAGGGGCGGGCGGACTTGGCTCCCCGATAATCGAATACCTTGCAGCCGCTGGAGTCGGGACTCTTGGTATTATCGATGATGATACCGTGGATCTAAGCAACCTGCAAAGACAGGTAATTCACGGTGGCAATGTTGGAAAGCCCAAAGTAGAATCCGCAAAACAATTTGTATACAATCTCAATCCAGATATTGAAGTAAAAACATACGTTAAGCGGCTGAATCCCAATAATGTTATGGATATTTTCAAAGAATATGACATTATCGTTGATGGTTCAGATAATTTTGCCACACGCTATCTTGTGAACGATGCATGCGTAATTACCAATAAACCGCTCTCACACGGCAGCATATACAGGTTCGAGGGACAGGTTACGACCATTATCCCGCACAAAGGTCCCTGCTACAGGTGCCTGTTCGAACATGCTCCTCCTCCCGGCATGGTGCCAAGCTGCCAGGAAGCTGGAGTGCTTGGGGTTCTCCCGGGCATAATCGGAGTGATACAGGCAACTGAAGTTGTGAAATATCTCCTTGGAATTGGCGAATTGCTTGTAGGACGCCTTGTATATTATGATGCCCTGAACATGACATTTGAGGAAATAAAAATGCGATGGAACAAAAACTGTCCAATATGCGGAGAAGAACCAAAGATAACCTCAATACAGGAAGAAATATATGGGGATTCATGCAGAATATGGTGAATAAAAATGACAATAGAACTTGACCTCAGGGGTGAAGTTTGCCCTTACACCTTCGTAAAAACGAAACTCAAACTTGAAGAAGTAGAAAGCGGCGAGGAACTGGTCGTGACTTTTGACCATGCGCCCGCTGTTGAGAATGTCCCGCGAAGCCTGAAAAATGAGGGGCATAAGATCATGGGAATAGAGCAAAAAGGTGAACATCTCTGGAAAGTAAGGATACGAAAAGCATGAAACTTGGGATACTCCTGACCACAAACCCTGAGAATGAGAATACAAACACTGTTATTGAAATAAGCAAAGCTGCAAGGGACGAAGGTCATGAAGTATCAATTTTCTTGATGTACGATGGCGTTTATAATGTGAATAAAAAAGAGTTTGCAGAATTAGTCGAGAAAGGCGTTGACATTGCAATATGCGCATTTAATGCTGAACAGAGAAAAGTTGGTAAAATAGATGGCATATTATTCGGCAGCCAGTATGATCATGCGTGCATCGCCAGCGATGTTGACAGGTTCATATCCTTCGGGTGAATCATGAAAAAGATCACAGTAATTGTAAGAAACCTTCCTTTTAACACGCGAAAAAATGCCGAAGCGCTGCGCATGAGCGTGGGATTGACGCTGCGTGAGGATAAGGTCACGGTTATTTTCATGGATGATGGTGTTTACACGGCAACTCGTGCGAAACCTGAAAGGATAAATCTCCCCCCCCTGGATAGGGAATTCGGGGCGCTCAGGATGCTTAAATGTACGCTACTGGCTGATAAACCTTCAGTGGAGAAAAGGGAAATAAAGGAATTGATCGAGAACATAAAAAAGGCTGACCGTGAAGAAATAGTTCGGATAATGAACGAATCAGATATAATTATACCATTTTAGTTATGAAAATACTGCATATAATCCGGGATCCCAACAATGAAACGCCCCTTGAGATAGCGAAATCACAGAGTACAGAACATGAGGTTGCAGTTCTTCTTTTGCATGATGCTGTTTATGCAATTCCCGACGTTCAATTTCAGGTATATGCATGTACAGCAGATGCACAAGTAAGGGGTGTAACTCGACATGAATGTGTGGATCATAAGAGGATAGTGCAGATGCTATTCGAATTTGATAAAGTCGTGTCGTGGTAATTCTGCTCTTTTGTGGAGCAAAATTTTATCTATTGCAGACGCAGTAATAGCAATTATTTATGAAAAACTATAGAAAATATACAAATTTGCAAATAAATACATATTCCTGGGTGAACTAACGTGAAGGAATTTCAAAAAATAAAAATCAATGAAGAGTTTAGACCAGCTCCATAATTTAAAAAGCTTTATTATATTTATTTATTGCTGGTAATAATCTTTGGTGTCCTGACATGGTACATTCCTGTTTTACTTTTCGCCCCACTTAAAGTAATTCTGGCCCTTTCAATAACTATTTTTGCTATTTTGATATTCGTATCTTACATAAACGGGTTCAAAGGGACAAGAAAGCTCCCGCCTTCAGTCGTGGAGATGAATTGCCCCTTTGCATAGATAATAATACTTTCTCCCCGCTAGGATCATGAATATATCAAAGCAAGCCCATATTCTATACCATGAAGAGTAAAACTCCATCTTTCGTACTGGAACTCCCGCTTAAAACAACACCTGCACAGGAATCCGAAATTCAGGTACGCTTAGAAGCAGGCAGGCATCTTTATAATGCATGTCTTGGAGAAGCACTGAAAAGACTTAACCTTATCAGACAATCCAAAGAATTCCAGAGAATCATAGTATT
>Ga0209124_10000724_pt1 | contig 15398 bp, 12 predicted proteins | sample BarGraIncu01122A_FD_184502 | JGI IMG/M metagenome (GOLD analysis project Ga0209124, IMG submission 184502) | Arctic peat soil microbial communities from Barrow, Alaska - Barrow Graham LP Incubations 011-22A (SPAdes) (version 2) | ecosystem: Environmental > Terrestrial > Soil > Wetlands > Peat...
AATAATCGAGAATAGACCATCAATCAAGAGTACGGTAGGTACTACCGGAATTAACGCCCGTCAAGGACTCTCAAGCAGAGAGCCGATGCAGCGGGAAGCCACCCTACTTGTAGGGTGGTAGTTTCACTTCAAGTATTCATTCGAGTTATTTTCGCTTGCTCATTATTAGATATTTAACTGCAAGCAGTCCTATCATACTGAATATGATCTCAAAACCCGGCTCTTTCGGAGTCTCTATAGGTGGAGGTTTTGCCGAAGGAGGTGAAGTTGTGACTGGATTAGCATATGTTGCCGCCACGGCTGCAGCGATTGTTTCAGGTTTTGCATCAATGGCATTTGCCGTTGTATTTGTTCCGTTTCTGGGTACCTCAACGAAAAGCGAGGTGTAGGGTGTTACGAACTTGAATTCCAGGGAAATATTCGTTATTTCTGATACCAGCGTATCGGTTTCCCCTTCCACATCAATCCTGTCCATCATATTTTTTATTTTGGTATATGCCCAGAGCCTTGGAATAAATGAGTTCTCAGGTTTTGAAACAACATTGAATGATTGCCTGAAATTTCTGCTTCCAGTGCGGGTGGTCGCTGCTACATCAGACGTTATGGTGCTGCCGCTGTATTTACCCAGCACAATTGCATCAGAGCCTGCAAAAAGGTTGAACTGGCCTGTGTTCACGACGTCAGAGACTTCGTTGTATGTGAAGTTCATATCCGTGATAAGCGGGGTAGAGATGGTCTTATAGAAATCAGTTATCTCCTCTTCCACGTTACCCTCTAAGAAAAACCTCTGTGCTTTGCCATAATTCTCAAGGCTTAATGCTTTTAAGAAATCAAAGTTAGCTTCGTTCTGGATACCGAATGCGATGGTGAATATCGATACCTGTGCAATGTTTGCCTTTTGTATGTTCTTTCTTATAACATATGGAGAAGTGATACCTTCTGTGGGTTCCCCGTCTGTAAGAAAGACTATTATTGGAACATGCTTGCTGCTATTATCGAGCATACCCAGGGAATCAAGCAGTGCCTGGTTGATGTTCGTGCCGCCTTTAGCGTCCAGGCCGTTTACAAAGTTTATCGCATCTGTTTTATTCTTCGTGTTAGCTTCCATTAGTGTGTTTGAAAACGTTTGAGTGGTAGTGTCGAAAAATATCACATTGAAATAATCATCAGGAGGAAGGTCAGAAATTATCTTCGTAAAAACATTTTTCACCTGTGCTATCTTATCTCCTGTCATAGAGCCAGATTTGTCCACCACAAAAATGATATCCTTGCTAAGGGCTGTGGTTCCCAGGTCTGTTTCGTTGGGTGAGAAAACATGCATCATATAACCCTGGCCTCCCAAATTGTAGAACAACATATCACCGTTAATAGGCGGATTATTGGCAGTGTAAACGACAGTAAGGTCTTTATCAGGCAGCATGTTGGCATTGTATGTCACTCGCCCGGAGGTTGTTGAACTGTATTTTACATTCGCACCCACAAAACCCGGTGTTTCAAGTGTCGTAATGCCATTCAGGGAAGTAATGTTCAGGTTCACGGAAAGGTCATTTACGACAACTGAGTCAACATTACGAAGGAACAGCACATATTCGAAGTTGCCCAAACTTTTTTTCACAGCCTGCTCATACTTCAATCGAACTATAATGCTCTGCCCTGGCTCAAAGCTCAGGGAATAAGAGAACATGTTCTTATTTTTTGATTCCAGAAGCCCTGCTGATTTTCCCTGGGATGCTGCTTCCTCGAATTTTTCCTGTGCCTCTTTTTTACGGAGCACATTGGCAACATATTCCTTACCATCTATTATGAGCAAAAAACCTGATATAAAAGCCTCATCAGGGATCAGGAACCTGAATTCGTCATTTGCAGGAACGTCCAGTTGATTGCTCAGCTTTTCTTCCACTGTCGTAACGGCATAGCCATTGTTCACATCGGCATTAATATGCATATAATCCACGATAGGCTGTGTGGCCGCTACTTGGACAAATGTAAGTAATGCCAGGAAAATAATAACAAATTTTTTCATTTATACCTTCTCTCCTTTTGAAAAATTTTTAAGAAAAAAGGTTTTCGACCAGATTAATTTTGTGGTCGAAATGAAGGATATTGTCCATCAAGATATGGATATGCTTTTATTCTATTCGATAAAAAATAATAAATAGATATTAATTATCTATCCATCTGCAGTTTAAATAAGTATGCACTTTTTTGTCACTTATGCGTATAATAGGCCACCACCTCATCACCCTTTACGCTATCGATCCTCACAAAGCCAAACCTCTCAAACTGCACCACATTATCCAGCTCTTTTTCGATCCCGCACTCGCCGATCCCTGAATATTCCCCATCAGGTGAAAGCACCCGCACTTTTTGACCATCTGGCGGCGCCCAGTGGATGATGCGACCTTTTTCCTTTTTGACAAGATCCATATCTGTACCGATGAATTTTGCGGATAATGGTGACAGTCCAGTGATCTGGATATTATAAAGGTCTTTCAGGCGCAGCTTCTCGCCATCTTTCAGGTTTTCCACATCGCTCTTGCATACAAAAACCTTAGTTCCAACCGGGATCTCTCTCATCCTGTCTCTTGAAGGATGAAACGGCGCTTTTGCAACTTTTGGTTCTGCGCCATCGACATTTAGTTCAACCGGGTCCCAGACAAAAAAATACCTGTTCGCGATCGGGTCAACGATCTTTCGGTTCTCAGCAAAGAGCGTATCAAGGCTGAGGCTGATATCGGTCTCGCCAAGTCCAAGGTCTATCATGAATTTCCGCAGAGCTTCAGCCCGTATCCCGCGCCTCCGCAGCGCCCTGATCGTTGGAACCCGCGGGTCATCCCATCCGGTATAAGTACCATCGGCTATTGCTTTCTTTAATCCGCTCGTACTTAATTTCCCGAACTCGTGTATCTGGACACGCCCCCAGTGCATGGTTTCAGGATACTTCCAGCCCATATACGTATAAACATATCTCTGGCGGGTCTCGCTGTCAGTAAGGTCTTTGCCCCTGATTATAAGCGTCGTGCCAAGCAGGTGGTCTTCCACCGCGCCTTCAAAATCAAGAAGAGGCCAGACAACGTATTTATCTGAAACTTCAGGTCTTGGATGCGGGGTCTTTATAATACGAAAAGCCACCCAATCCCGGATCGCAGGGTCTTTATGGGCAATATCGGTTTTTATGCGCAGTACCGCTTCCTGCTCTTTATAATCACCTTCAATCATCTTTTTCCAGTATCCAAGATTGCTTTGCTCGTCCTGTTCCCTGTGCGGGCATGCCTTTTTTACATCTTTTAGCGCCTTGAATTCCTCTTGTTCGCAGAAACAGACATATGCACCCCCTTTTTTTATGAGTTGTTCTGCGACTTCATAATATTTCGGTATCCTGTCAGAGGCAATTATAACCTCATCGGGTTTTGCCCCCAGCCATTCGCAGTCGTCAAGATACCAGCCATAAGCCTCAAGCATAGGGCGCTTGGTCACAGGGTCCGTGTCATCAAAACGGATAATGAACTTGCCATTATATCTTTTCGTATATTCCGAGTTAACCACAATTCCGCGTGAACTCCCGATAGTTGGCGGACCATTGGGGTTTGGCGCGAACCTCATCACAAGATCACCCTTAATATCAAGCGGATGCAAACCTTTTTCCGGTTCTTTCTTTTCTTTTAATTCTGCGATAAGTTCAGGAGCAAGAGTGTTCAATTCCTTCTCCCATGAACCCGGTGGCATGCTGTTAATCTCATCCAGCACATCCCCCACAAGTGAATTTACTTCTTTTGCCATTCCGCGAAGGTCAGGAGTTGCCATGACTTTTCCAATAACTGCGCCTGCCTGAGGCAGCTTCTTGTACTTGACGGCATTCTGCAAAGCGTATTTTTTAATAAGAGTTTTAATATCCTCAGTAGTTAACATTGAAACCTAAATCATCATCCAGTAATATTAAACTTCTGCGAAAAACCAATCAATTAAGTTTATATTGCAATCATTCATATTCAGAGGAGGTGATAATACCATGCAGGCTGAGGTTTCAACATTATTCGGTTTAAATATTTATACTGAAAAGGGAATATATATTGGGAAAGTGAACGATGTCGTTCTGGAAGTAAATGAAAAAAAGGCAACGGGTCTTGCCGCTACAAAATTAAATACTAATATGTTCGATGCCGGAAGTAAAGGTGTAGTAGTGCCTTTCAGGTGGGTATTGGCAATTGGCGATGTTATTATTATAAGGCATGTGAAAGACCAGTTCAAGAAACCCGAAGAAGTCACGGAGGAATATGATATCTCCCCCGAAGATGAGGAACAATAATATATCTTGAATAATGTTCTTTCAGAACATGAAATGAAAGAGAGGGAGATATATTCACACCTCAGGGTGTTCCCTCCTTTTGCAGTTAGGATCGACGGTCGGGGTTTTAGTCGGGCGCTTCGGCTTTTAGGCATGGAAAAACCGTATGATGAAGGATTTGCCCATGCAATGGTGGATTCCATCGAAATATTTTTTAAGGAAAGCGGCCTGAATCCTCTTTTTGCCTTTACATTCTCAGATGAGATATCTCTATTTTTTAATGAAATGTCTTACAATAACAGGGTCGAAAAGATCGATTCTATTATCCCCGGATTTATTTCCTCAGCGCTTACGATCAGTTTGAAGCTTGAGAAACCAGTATCTTTTGATTCAAGGGTAATTCTTCTTGGAAAAGAGGATATCTATACATATCTTTTATGGCGACAGGCTGAGACATGGAGAAACCATGTGAGTTCCTATGGATATTACACACTGCTAAGATCCGGCCTGAATGAAAACGAAGCTGCATTACGCCTTAAAAATATGAAAGCAGCCGAAATACATGAGCTTGTTTTCGAGCACGGTGTAAATCTTGCTGAAACACCCGCCTGGCAAAGATGCGGCATCATGGTTTACAGGGAGCCATATGAAAAAACAGGTTATGATCCAATAAAACGAATGGAAGTGAGGACTCAGAGGACAAAGGTAATACAGGATTGGAACCTCCCTATTTTTAAAACCGAAGAAGGGCGAAAACTTATAGCAAAGCTTGTTTTGTAGGACTTATTTTTGAGTATAGTTACAAATATTGCCGATAACATTACGTTATATTATACTTATTACAGTACTGAGCTGGAGCTGAAAAACAAAACATGGAACTTTTATTTATTATCGCAGTTGTTGTTGCTCTTTTCATGGGGCTTAATATCGGAGGTAATAATGCAGCAGCATCAATGGGTGCAGCCTACGGTGCAAAAGTAAGGACAAAATACCAGGCAGTACTGCTTATAGGCGTATTCTCAGTCCTTGGTGCAGTTTATGATGGTGGAGCTGTCATTAAAACACTTGGTTCCGGTATTCTCCCCGCAGGTACGATCCTGGTTGAAGGGGCCATAATTGCAGTAGCAGCATCAGGAATAACCGTTTTTCTTGCTAATTTATTAAGAGTCCCAATATCCACAAGCCAGGCGGCAGTAGGTTCCGTTGTTGGTATCGGATTTTTCTATGGGGCATCAAAAATAAATTCAGCATCTATTGGATATATCATAAGCTGGTGGATAATAACACCAATACTGGCATGGTTGCTTGCTTATTTAATGGGTAAATATCTTTATACCTATATACTTATCTGGCTGGCTGAACACCACGAATCGGATGCTTCAATAAAGAGATCTCTCAATATTCTCCTGACCATTTCCGGGTGTTTTGTAGCATATTCAGCAGGCGCCAACAATGCTGCAAATGCAGTTGGGCCTTTTGTAGGGGCAGGATTAATAGGATCCACTGCAGGCGCCATTTTTGCAGGTCTTGCAATCGGTCTTGGTGCACTCCTTATGGGCGGCAGGGTGCTTGATACAGTTGGAAAAGAGATTACAGAACTTTGTGTGATAAGGGCTACATTTGTAGAATTTACCTCAGCCTTTATAGTCTACATAGCTTCCATAAAAGGGATACCGGTTTCTCTGGGTGAGATCGTTGCAGCCGGCATCATCGGCATCGGATGCGCAAACAGCGGGATGCATATCGTAAAAAGTGATGTTGTTAAGAAGATCCTGGTAGCATGGTTCATTTCACCACTATTTGCAGGAATAGTTGCATTCGGATTAATGAAGTTAATATAGGCTTAATTTCCAGCAACCTCATGATGTTCATTCATGAACTTGCTACATTTAATTCACCGCAAAATTCCCAAAGCATAGCTGCAATAATCTTTGCAAACTTTTCGGTATGAATTCTATGTTTCCCCCCGTGGGCCATTAACTCTCTGATTTTGGGATCTCAACCACAAAAACAGCTCCACATTCAGGATTATCCTCCACCCGGATTCTTCCCTTATGAAGTTCCACGATTTTTCGAGCTATTGCAAGACCCAATCCTGAACCCTTTATACCCAACTTATCTCCCCTCCTGAATCTCTCAAAGACCAGTTTTTTATCTGCGTCTTTTATCCCGGAGCCGAAGTCCATGACCCAGATCATCCAGGAGGAATTCACATCTTTGCCATCTATTACTATCTTTTTGCCCTGTGGAGCATATTTTATTGCATTTGAGATCAGGTTTGCAAAAACATCTTCGATTATTTTATTAGCTCTTGCCGGCATTTTGCCCTTGAGCCTATTTTCTATCCTGATTTTGGCTTTCGAAGCCAGGGGAGTGAGATTTTCGATAGCTTCTGTCACTACTTGTTTCAAATCCATATCCTCAAATTCAATATTTTCCATGCTTTCAAGTTTTGAGAATTTTGTAGCATTATCGATCAATTCCATTCCTTTTACCAGGTTTCGTTTAATGGTCTCAAGGTAGGATCTTTTCAGGGGATTTGTTTCATCATCAAGGAAAAGTTCAACATATCCATTGGCCACGTTAATTGGATTCAAGAGATCATGATGCATAATATCAGTAAAGAGTTCCTTCGTGCGATTGGATTCCTCAAGTTCCAGATTATATTTCCTGATAGCTTCTTCAGTATGTTTGCGTTCAGTAATATCTATTATTATTCCCTGGTAATTGGTTATCTGCCCATCCATGTTGCGCTCTATTACCGTCCTGTCGTCAATCCAGTGTACTGCACCATTTTTTGCTATGATGCGATACTCCTGCCGGAATCGGCAATCTCCGCTCTCTGAATGTTCACGTACTTCTTTAGATACCCCTTCCAGATCGTCCGGATAAATAATGGATGCATAAGGAAGTGCTCCTGAAAGAAAATCCTGTGCACTGTACCCGAACTGTATCACGTTATTTGAGACGAACTCAACTGGCCAACCCTCCTGAGCTTTCCACCTGAAAAGAACAGTCTGGCTGTTCTCAACCACGAGGTTTGAAAGACGAAGTGTCTCCTCAACATGCTTTCGCTCTGTGATGTCCCTGTCGAAAGCCAGGATATATTTATGTCCTCCAAGTTCTAACAATCCTGCATTAATCTCAACCGGAAAAACAGTCCCGTCCTTCCTGCAATGATCTAATTCCGCTTTTACGGATTCACCGTTCAATATAAGCTTTATGAAATCCCGGGCGTCATTACGAGATTCCCTGGTATCAAGGTCGTCAATGTTCATGGTCAGCAGCTCTTCTATCGAATATCCATGCATTTTGGCTGCGGTTCTATTGGCCGCCACTATCCGCCCTTCTTCTCCTTGCGCCTCAAGAATAAAAATGGCATCACTGGCGCTTTCGAACAAAGTCCGATAGCGTGTCTCACTCTCAAGCAACGCCTTTTCCACCTTCTTTCGCTCCGTGATATCCCTGATAATACCCACCATGGCTATCGGAATGCCTGTTTCATCCTTAACAAGAGATGTTGTTAACCATATCGGGAATTTATGACCATCCTTATGCCTTACTATGAGTTCCCCTGTCCAGTGACCTTTTTCTACAATGCCTTGTAGTATTATTTTTTCTGCAATTTCAGGATCAGCATTCAATTCCCCAACATTTTTCCCGATCAGCTCATCATTCGAAAAACCATATATTTCTTCTACTGCCTTATTGGAATATTTTATATGGCCTCCAGTATCTACTATTTGAATCCCGTCCGGGGCGCTTTCAACCGCTTCTGAGAAAAGCTTCAACGATTCTTCAATTCGCTTGCGTTCGGTTATATCCCTTGCAATTCCCTGGGTACCTATTACCTCCCCTAATTCATTTCTCAGAATTCTCACATTATGAAGGACATTAATTACAATACCGCTTTTTGAAAAGTACCTGTTCTCAAACTCAAAAACGTCAATGCCCTTATCTAACATTTTCCGGAATTTCTTGAAAGATTTCTCCCTGTCATCAGGATAAACGCATTCCGACCAATGATGGTCGATCACCTCTTCAGGTAGAGCCTCTAATATCCGGTATCCTGCATCGTTCATGAAGACATGTTTGCGTTCCTTATCCGTCATATAAATGATATCTGTAGTCAACTCGACGAGATTCCTGTATCTTTCTTCAGATTGCTTGATGAGCTTCTCTGCACGTTTTCGCTCGGTGATATCCTCCAATATGCCCATGCTGGCAACTCTGCCCCGATACGTTACAATCCCCACAGTCATTTTGACCAGGGGTTTTTCCCCATCCCTGCGTAGCACATGAAATTCGTATTCACTTGGGACATCTTCCCCTTTCTGCCTCCGGTAATAGCGGTCCTGGACCATTTCCAGATCCTCTGGCGCAACAAAATGGTTAAAATCCATGCCGATAATTTCCCCAATAGTATAGCCTGTTATCTCTGCAAATGCCTGATTGGCAAACTGCATCTTTGTATCCTGGATAACAAACACACCTTCCTGGATGTTCTCGATCAGCAGGCGGTATTTTTCTTCGGATTGTTTGAGCTCCTCTTCAACACGCTTGCGCTTGGTGATGTCCGCTATTGCCGCAACTGCGCCGGAATAATTTCCACTCTCATCAGTAATAGGGGATGTTTCCAGACTTGTATATATCCTTGTTCCGTCTTTTCGGATAAATTCAAAATCGTGCTGTTCTTTAACACTTTGGGCACGTCGCTCCAGATAGCGCGTTGCATTCATTCTCCCCCGTCCATCCATAAAAGAAAACAAATGCTTTCCCAGCATCTCATCGACGGTATACCCGAGCATCTGTGCCATTCGCGGATTTACAAACGTAGTGTTTGCATCTTTGTCAAGTGCCCAGATACCTTCCATCAATGTTTCGACCAGTCTGCGATATTTCTCCTCGCTTTCGCGCAGAGTCTGTTCCATGCGCCTGGATCCTGAAATATCCCTTATGATCCCAAGAAGTACCTTTCGACCTCCCAGTTCCATTATATCTGCATTAAGCAGGGTATGATATTCGGAACCATCCTTACGTTTCAACCGGCCTTCCCAATCCCTCACCTTACCTTTTTCTTTTAAGGTTTTAAGCAAAAGCCTGCGTTCTTCAGGATCCGCATATGTAGCGCCAACGCCAATTGCTCTGTATTCCTCAAGGGAAAAGCCGCTCATCTCCTGCATGTTTATATTGGCATCAATTATATTTCCTCTAAGGTCAGCTATCCCTATCCCCACAGGAGCTGCATCAAACAGTATATGATATTTTGCCTCTGATTCGCGAAGAGCTTCAATAACCTTCTTTTGCTCAAAGTCTGCATTTTCAAGCTCGTTAAGGCGTTCTTTCAAACTCTCAAGTTCCTTGAGCAATTCTTCCTTCGTTTTTGTTGTCATGCCGTTTTTCACTTGAACATTCCCCTTAATATATCAGCTTTGTTATGGCATTCGCGACATCCCTTGTCGAAAATGCACCTCCAAGATCCGGGGTGACGATACCCTCCTCAATAACATTGTTTACAGCCCTCTCGATTACTTTTGCTTCTTTCTCAAATCCCGCCCATTCAAGCATCATCCTGACACTCAAAATGGCTGCCAGGGGGTTGGCGACCCCTTTTCCCGCAATATCGGGAGCACTTCCATGAATGGGTTCAAAAAACGCATATTTATCCCCGATGTTGGCACTTGGACAAAGACCAAGCCCGCCCACAAGGGCTGCGGCTTCATCGCTCAGGATATCCCCGAACAGGTTCGTGGTCACTATAACATCGTATTTTCCAGGATGAAGTATCATATCATATGCCATGGCATCCACGAGCATTTCATGGTATGCGACTCCATTCTTCTTTGCGACCCCGATGCACACATCCCTGAAAAATGAATCCGATTTTAATACATTTGCCTTATGGACAATAGTCAACTTCTTCTTTCTCTGCTGTGCGATCCTGCACGCCTGCTCCGCTATCCTCTCGCTTCCCTTTCGGGTAATTATTCGTGTGGTATATGCTATATCCATATGTAATTCCTCAACACCTGAGTACATACCTTCAGTATTTTCTCTCACAATGACAAAATCAAAGTTCCCGGAGCAGGGGAGGTGCACATTTTTCAGCGGTTTGAATGGACGGATATTCGCATACAGGTCAAGTTCTTTACGTATTCGCAAAAGAACGCTTTTATAATTGGGGTCGGGAGGAGTTGTGATAGCCCCGAAAAGCACGCAATCACACTCCTTTATGAGACGCAGATCATCGTCAGTTATCGCGAAGCCTGTTTTTTCCCATTTGCTAAAACCGATCTCAAAAAGCACTTTTTCAATATCAAGACCAAAAGCGTCAAGTACTGACAGCGCCGCAGGCATCACTTCCTGCCCGATACCATCTCCCGGAACTATTGCTATTTTCATTTTAATTCGCTTTGATTATATCTTGATTCCCCTTTTAAAACTTTCACAAGCATCCTGATCGCATCCACAATATCATACTCGGACGCACCCCAGTGAACAACAGCTCCATCGATCCCATTGAGATTTACCATTCCTGATTTCTTGCTCTGGCAGCACCTTGTGATAAAAGGTTTCGTGGGTAAATAAAGTTCAGTCTTAAGCGGACACATGTTGATATGTTTATAAGTTAGATCAGGGAATCGAAGTTCGAATATCTGTTTTGAGATATCGCATCCCACAAGCGTTGAATTATCTTCAATTTCTGTATCTGTGTCAAGATATTTTCCTTTTAGTTCCGAAGCATGGCACGGGAAGACCATTTTTTCTCCTTCGAACTGGCGAAGGTCTATGAGTTTCGTTGTGAACCTGACATTTAATTCCCCAAGTATACCGCTCTTTGTCAGCCTCTGGATGGCAAAAGCAAGCCAGGGAGGTTCAGGCGGTGAAATGTCGATTATTTCTACCTCAATTACTTCATGAAGGCTTGGATGCTGGATAAAAGTTGTATGCCTGTCCAATCCCTCAAAAATGACCGTAGTAACGCTGCCGTTACATAACGGAATAGCAGATTCGATAAGCCTTGTTCTGTCATGTGAATCAATTTTTTCTTCAAATTTTATTATTTCTTTTCCCTTTGCGAGCAAAACAAGTGAAACAAGTTTTCTTAATAGTCCTTCCCCTTCGCTTTTTACGGTATATATTTGATAACCTGATGGAAGGTCTGCGATCAAGTATTCTGTTGTAAAATAAATCGGCCCCCCGATTCTTCCTGTGGGATCAGTCCTCGTCATACCCACACTTTTATAATCTGCCGGGAATATCAAATGCTCACCTTTTTCCTGTGTTCCACGAGCCCGCCATCAGCAAGTATCTCACGCAGGAAACCGGGTAGTTTTGTGGCAGATACTGTTTTTTTGCCGGTTCTTACGATGCCATTCACAAGGTCGATCTCAATAATGTCGCCTTCTTCGCAATCGATGGCAGCTTCAATGATCGGCAAGCCCACATTGATCGCATTCCTGAAAAATATCCGGGCAAAGGATTCTGCCACGACACATGCAACACCTGCATGTTTTAAAGCCAGAGGCGCCTGTTCCCTGGATGAGCCGCATCCGAAATTCGCTCCTGCAACAATGATGTCGCCTTTTTTTACTTTCTGGGAGAATAATGGGTCAATACCTTCCATGGCATGTGATGCAAATACGCTCATGTCAGTGGTTCGAAGATATTTCCCGGGGATGATCACATCTGTATCGACATTGTCGCCGAATTTCCAGGCTTTTCCTGAAATACAGTTGCTGTTATCTTTATTCATTTGTTGCTCTTGTTATTGTTCCGGGCGAACATAATCATTTTGGTGGTTGTCTGCCTGCTTTTTCATAAGGCTACTGAGTTCTTAAAATACGGAAACCGAGGGCAGGGCTGCGTTCTTCAGGACCACGGTAATTGCGAAGCGCTGATCGGCAGCAATTGCTGCCATACCAGCTACCACTACGAAAGACCCGTTTCGAACCGAAAATGTCCCATAAATGTTTGGATTTTATATTTCTATGAACAAAGGCATATGATCACTGTCCCATTCATTATATTGACCAACAGAAAATTTTTTTATGGTATCCATGGTATTTTTCTTTAAATAAATGTAGTCTGTGTGATATCGTTTATTTTTTCCATGGAAATATGTCGGATTTTTTTCTTTCCCAAAATCTTCTTTCAAATAATTATGATAAACACTCACGATATTGAATTTATTGAGCATAGCATTAACATCTCGAAAATCTGCCACAAGAGTAGTCCATTGTTTATTATCCCAGAATATATTCCAATTAAAGTCACCTAATATAATTATTTCATTATTTAATATTTCCTTGTATTTATTGAGAATATTCCATACCTGCCCTATATAACGATTTTGAGGGTTTTCTTTGTCATTCATCGCCCATATGCCAATGAAAAAAGTGCTGTTTATTTTGACAGGAAGATAAAACTTCGATGAAGGACTTTTATCATCAAGTTTTATAATTTCATATTTAGAAAATACAGCTATGCCTTTGTCCTTATTATCACCTTTCCAAATTCTGTAGGGAAATAATGTATCTGGAAACATATCAGGATACTTATCAGGGTCTTCACACTCTTGTATGAAAGCAATATCCGGATCCAGTCGCTCTACTAAGTTTTTTTGTTTATTTCGAAATCCCGTATGTGCATTCCAGGTTACTATTCTCATAGCTCTAGAAAGAGAGATGCCTTATTTATATCTTGGGTGAATATGAAAAAATAATAGAACGAAGTGGTATAAACATAGCAACAATTACCATAAACTTTGCAAAAACTATTAATCTTCTCCCACTATTAAACCATCCCCATGAAGAAAGTAGTACTTGCTTATTCGGGCGGGCTTGATACATCCGTGTGCATCCCGCTCTTAAAAGAACATTATGGTTGCGATTATGCTATTACAGTAACAGTAGATGTTGGACAGCCGGAAAAAGAAATAGAACAGGCGCAGAATAAGGCCGAAAAAATAAGCCAGAAACATTATACCATCGATGCAAAAGATGAATTCGTGAAAGATTACATTTTTCCACTTATCAAAGCCAATGGCAGCTACGAAGGATACGTTCTTGGAACATCGATCGCACGGCCGTTGATCGCGAAAAAAGTGGTTGAGATAGCAAAAAAGGAAAAAGCACATGCTCTTGCTCATGGATGCACGGGTAAAGGCAACGACCAGTTAAGATTTGAAGTGGTTTTCAGGAGTACTTCGCTTGATGTTCTTGCTCCCATGAGGGATATGAACCTCACACGGGAATGGGAAATGGAATATGCGAAAAAACACGGGATACCTGTTGCTGCAACAAAATCAAAACCATGGAGCGTGGATGAGAATATCTGGAGCCGAAGCATAGAAGGCGGACGGCTTGAAGAACCTGATTTCATACCCCCGGAGGAGATATTCGAATGGACGGTCTCGCCTGAAAAAGCACCAGATGCACAGGTCATAGATATTGGCTTTGAGAACGGGATACCGGTTTCATTGAATGGTGAAAAGATGGCTGGAGTACCATTGATCCAGGAGCTTAACAAGATCGGCGGAGCTCATGGTGTTGGGCGCACTGATATGATCGAGGACAGAGTGCTTGGTTTAAAGGCGCGGGAGAACTACGAACATCCGGCAGCGACCATATTATTGATGGCTCATAAAGACCTTGAAAGACTTGTATTGACAAGGGATGAATTGCGATTCAAGTCGATCGTTGATGATACCTGGAGCGAGCTTGCTTATAAAGGGCTTGTGGATGAGCCGCTTTATGCGGATCTGAACGCCTTTATTAATAAGACCCAGGAAAGAGTGACCGGGAATGTCAAGGTGAAGCTTTTCAAAGGCAATGCAAAGATCATCGCCAGGAATTCGCCTTATGGGTTATATTCATCCGATCTCTCATCATTTGACAGCAAGACCATAGACCAGAAGGATGCGGAAGGGTATTGTAAATATCACGGTTTCCAGGCGCGAATGTTTAAGAAAATGGAAATTTAAGAGAGGATACGAGCTAGCGATAATGAGGAAGTTCTGACAGATGAGGACTCCAACTTCCCATAGTAGTTAATTAACTAATCAATCATGTGTCGCAGATCGAGTTTGACAGTTTATTCAATGCTCAAAACTGCATATAAATGTTAATATATAACATTTACTTTCTTAATTCCATTGCAATGATGGTGATCTGGGGCAGAGGGGAGTTTAAAGTGCTTGGCTTATGAAAATGTTAGATACTGCAAATTTACCATATAATTATAGTATCTAACATATATTATACTTTTTATTGCATAATTAAAGGGCTACTCAGGGCCAAAAGCCCTGAGTAGTTTGGAATTGGGGAAGAGTAAAGTTTTCAACTCGACTTAAAAATATAATCGTTTTTTTTATAGAGCCTATTCAAACATTCAGGCTTATCTAAATTTGCTCTCACTCATTTCCTCATACAGGATTTCCTTTTCCTTCGCAAGCGCTGCTTCCCGGCGAGCTACAGCTTTCATAGCTTCGTTTGGTTTTACCTGCACTATGATCCTGTTCTTCTGGTCTGTCTTGTATTTCCAGAGTCCATAGGCCATATATCCTACAAAAGCTGCCCGAATAAAGAATATCCAGCCTGCAGTAAAAGCAATAAAGAATTCTGCCGGATAATAATAAGCTCCTGCCATACTAGTTCCCGCAATAGCTGCTGCAATCCCATACTTTCCCCAATTCGCCATAATCTTCATCTCCCTTTCTATCAATTTTCACATTTGTTAAGATTTTTCCCCGTACCTGATATCTAATATCTGTTTAAATACTTTCTTTTATAATATGTTCTTTGTTTTCGATTCTATTTCTCACCTCTAATTATTCAATATGTAATGCCAACCCTAAGAAAAGATTTGATGAATATTTGATGTTATAGTTAAGAACCTAACATTTCTAACTTATTGTCCATAAACTTTTCAATCCACCTCTTTGCAAAACTCAATTTTGATGAAAATTTCTGAAAACTGCCACGGATTATCTTTTTCATATGATCTAGGTCAATGATGAAATCTTTGGAGATTATTTTCTTGATACTTTTCCAGATGTATTCGATTGGATTCAGATCGGGTGAATATGGCGGCAAAAATACCAATTTGATTC
>Ga0209124_10000727_pt1 | contig 15362 bp, 16 predicted proteins | sample BarGraIncu01122A_FD_184502 | JGI IMG/M metagenome (GOLD analysis project Ga0209124, IMG submission 184502) | Arctic peat soil microbial communities from Barrow, Alaska - Barrow Graham LP Incubations 011-22A (SPAdes) (version 2) | ecosystem: Environmental > Terrestrial > Soil > Wetlands > Peat...
AATTCGGGGGTTTCTGGCTGCATTAAGCGTCCCTATATGCGAGATGGAGAATTTAGCATCCAATGCCAACGTACCAACCTGTACATCGGATTCGTCGTAACCGTTTGTAATCACCTGAAGTTTCTTGGGTTTCATCGGAGCAAATTCCTCTTCCATCCCACGCGAAACGACCAGAACCGTATCGGCTTTTTGAAGCACTTCTCTCTCCAGCTTATGATGAATTTTATCTGCAAGCCAGGTCAAATTCAAATCTTTATAAAAGTCGATATTTGTCCATGGATCCCGAAAATCGGCTATCCATGGCAATGAAGGAAAGGTTTTTTTCAATCCCATACCAATCAGGTGCATCGAATGCGGAGGTCCGGTGGTAGTGACAGCATCAACCGGATTTTCCTTCAAATAATCGTTTAGAAAACGTACCGAAGGTTTAATCCAGAAGCGGCGCGGATCTGGAATCAGAAAGTTGCCTCGAATCCAAATAGAGAGTTTATCTTTCCAACCTTGTTTTTTATTTTCCGAAATAAAACCGGCATTGATTGCCTGATTTTTCTTGCCAGTAAGATTTCGATACAGGTTATAAGGTTCCCAAATCGGAGTTTTCAGAACCGTAATATCGGCGGGAATATCTTTCTCGAATGAATGATCAATAGATGGATATTCCGGATTTTCTGGTGTATAGATGATAGGTTCCCATCCATATTGACGTAGGTATTTGGCAAATTTAACCCAACGCTGCACTCCCGCTCCACCGCTCGGAATCCAATAATATGTGATGATGAGAACTTTCTTCATACCCCTGTCCCCTAAAGGGAAATAATGATGTTATTTTATGTTTTCAATTGCAGTTTTCAAGCGGGCAATTGTTTCTTCTTTTCCTAAAAGGGCAATAATATCAAACATGTGAGGTCCTTTTGGTTCACCCACTATTGATAAACGAAATGCATTCATAATGCCACCCATGTTATATTCTTTGGCAGCAATCCATTCCTTTACAATTTCCTCGGTAGCAACCGGAGAGAAATCCTCGATACCATCCAACAAAGTGATCAACTCTGTCATTTGAGCAGGAGTTTCAGCTTTCCAGCGTTTTTGAACCGTTTTGGCATCGTACTCCGTCGGAGCTACAAAAAAGTAGCTGGATTGTGCCCAAAGTTCATTTACAAAATTGGCACGTTCTTTTACCAACGATACTATTTTAATCAACTTCTGAGTGTCTTCAACAATATCTTTTTCTATCAAAATGCCTTGAAACATATCAGCTATTTCATCGTCCGATTTCATCTGTAGATATTTATGATTAAACCATTTACCTTTTTCATAATCGAATTTTGCACCACTTTTACTTACCCGGTCTAACGAAAACTGATCAATCAATTCTTGCATTGAAAAAATCTCCTGTTCGGTACCAGAATTCCAACCAAGCAATGAAAGGAAGTTCACCACTGCTTCCGGGAAATAACCAGCTTCGCGATAACCCGATGATGTTTCGCCTGTTTTCGGGTCTTTCCAGTTAAGTGGGAAAACCGGAAATCCAAGTCTATCACCGTCGCGTTTGCTGAGTTTTCCGTTACCATCAGGTTTAAGCAACAAGGGTAAGTGAGCAAATTCCGGCATCACTCCAGCCCATCCCAGATATTTGTACAACAACACGTGCAAAGGAGCCGATGGCAACCATTCCTCACCACGGATAACGTGTGAGATTTGCATCAAATAATCATCAACGACATTGGCCATGTGATACGTTGGCAATTCATCAGACGATTTAAACAATACTTTATCATCAATGACCGAAGAGTTGAAAACCACTTCGCCACGAATTAAATCCTGAACTTTTATTTGTTCGTTTGGTGCTATTTTTATTCTAACCACATATTGCTCTCCGGCTACAATTCGTTGATTTACTTCATCGGCCGACAAAGTCAACGAATTAGTCATCAACCCACGTGTTGCAGCATCGTATTGAAAATTAGCAATTTCAGCTCGTTTAGCATCCAGTTGTGCAGGCGTATCAAAAGCAACATAGGCCAATCCTGCTTCTAGCAATTGATCGACATACTTACGATAAATGGCTTTACGTTCGCTCTGACGGTAGGGTGCAAATGCTCCTTCAGATACTGCTCCTACTCCTTCGTCGATGTTTATTCCTAACCATTGAAGTGCTTCAACAATATACTCTTCGGCACCCGGCACAAAGCGTGCCGAGTCGGTATCTTCGATACGGAGCAACATATCGCCACCATGCTTTTTTGCAAAAAGGTAATTGTACAAGGCAGTACGAACACCACCAATATGTAAAGCTCCAGTTGGGCTGGGTGCAAAGCGCACTCTGACTTTTCTCATTCGATATTTTTTATTTGAAATTACTTTCTGCTGACTGAAAGTAAAGATTTGAAATGGAGTGCAAAAATAGCATTTTTACGGGAATAAACAGTTTAATTTAACGCGAATTCTATATAATGAGTGAATGTACATTAGCAACAAACAAAGTATCGTGCTAAATGATACGCTTCTGCTATAAGAAACCTCCACTAAATGAACCACACAGTAAAATACCACCTAATACACTACAATGTGTATAGCAGTAATACATGTCTTTGACAGGCGACTGTCAAAGGGTATCAATAGAGAGGCATTAACAAAAGCTACAAGTAATACTACAAGGAGAGAGTAAAGCGTATCACATCTACAACTATTCTCACTTAAAATCAAACCTTATTTCCGGCCAGACTTAATAAAACACTCTAAAGAATCAGGTTAATTAATCGAAATACATTATATTTGTAACTAATTTAATCACAACAACAAACTTACAAATCAAATACTTGTAATTTATATGTTCGCACAAAAAGAATTTTCACTTCGCCAGCACAGCAGAGGGTTTCATTTAATAACCGATGAAATCATTGAACACTTGCCGCTCCTGCCCAGAACAGGATTGTTGAATCTGTTTCTAAAACACACATCGGCCGCTTTGACCATCAACGAAAATGCCGATCCGGATGTGCAAACGGACATGGGAAGCATTTTTGATCATCTGGTTCGGGAACGTGAGCCGTTTTACGAACATACGCTCGAAGGCAATGATGATATGCCGGCCCACGCCAAATCGACACTGGCGGGCGTAAGCTTAAACATTCCCATCAGCAACGGTCAGCTGAACATGGGCATCTGGCAGGGAATTTACTTATGCGAATTTCGGAATCATGGCGGCAATCGAACGATTGTGGCAACGGTTATGGGATAAAAAAGAAAAGATGTAAATTAATCAATTTACATCTTTTCTTTTTACAGTATAACACTTTTCAACAATAAACTAATACAATAATTGCGTTCAATAATAAATATTATTCAATATAAACTAAATATTATTGAACTAAATAGACACATATGCAATATTTACACTATATTTGCACAATAAAACATCAATATTATGCTACCCACCTATTGTCCGAGTTGTCAAAATCAACTAAAGGTAAAATGTTTAAAATGTGAAAGCTGCCAGACTGAAGTTAGCGGCTTATACGATTTACCTACACTTGCTCTCCTTTCATCCGAAGACCAACAATTCATTCTTCGCTTTGTAATAAACAGTGGTAGTCTGAAAGAAATGGCTTCTGAATTAAAACTCAGTTATCCAACCGTGAGAAATATGCTCAATGAAATAATCAATAAAATAAAAGCGTATGAAAAGTAAAGACATTTTCAGTTTAATGATTAATCCTTTTAGCCGTATTGCAGGTTGGCAGGCATTTGGACTTGGTTTGGCAATCGTTATAGTCACAGGAATTATCGGCACATTTAGCAACGTGGTTTTTGATGGAGTAATTGATATCCACTTGGCTCAAAATCTCACCTTCGTACATTCGTTTGAATTTCTGGCTATTGACATAGTAAGTCTTGTATTCATAATGACTATCACAGGATTTATCATTTCCAAAGGATTCAGAATCATTGACATTCTGGGTACTATGACGCTGGCAAAAGCTCCATATCTAATTTTGGGAATTGCAGGCTATTTCACTGTATCACCCGACATCAACGAAATAATGAAAAATCCGTTTATCGTATTTCAGTCTGTATCATTTATCATCTTAACGCTGCTTTCAATTCCTGTAACTATATGGAGTATTACTCTATTTTACAACGCATTTAAAACGTCTTGCGACGTAAAAGGTGGCAAATTGATCGTAGCATTTATTACGGCTTTACTTGTCTCAGAAATAATATCTAAAACACTTATTTATAAACTAATGTAAGTAAATAAAACTTAGAATAATCAAATCACAATCTACTAAATATGGAATCAAAAAAATACACGCAGTTTGGAACATTCATCGCAATAATAATGTCAGTATTATTAGTCATAGCTGCAAGTTTACTTATCAAACATGGATTCTCAGCCAATCAGGAAACATATCTTTACGCATTTCTTGTTTTGGTTTTTCTAGCTTGCTTACTAACCTTCTATAAACTCACCATTATTGTTGATAGCACAACTGTTTCATTCAAACTGGGAATCGGTCTTTTAGGTAGATCTTACGAAATATCCGAAATAAAATCGTGCAACCCTGTAAAAAACTTGTGGATTTACGGAGTCGGTATTCATATTTATAAACTTCCAAATAGTTGGTTGTATAATGTCTCCGGCTCAAAAGCTATTGAATTGAGGTTTAAAGATAGTTCTAAAGTAGTTAGGATAGGAACAAACCAACCGGATGAAGTAGTCGCAGTAATAAGGGAATTAACGGGTACGCATCTGGAAGAAATAAACAACATGCCTGAATATAAGATTCAATCTCAAATTAGAAATACCATTATATTCATAGCGGCAGTAGGTGCTATTATTTGGGGCTTTAGTTATTATGAATCTAGACCTATAACAGTAAATATAAAAGAGACCCAGTTCGAAATTACCGGAGACTATGGGTTTTCCAGAGATTATAGTGACATTGCCGCCATTGATACGATTACCCAAATGCCAAATATAGAATGGAAAACAGACGGATTTGCTGCAGGAGGAGTTTGCAAAGGATATTTCAAATTAACCAAAGTTGGAGGTGCGTGTTTATTTATCGATTTCAAGGTTTCTCCCTTTGTCCGGTTGGTACTAAAAAGCGGTCAAGTTATCTATTTTAATCTAAAAGACCGACAATCAACCATAGAAGTATTTGATAAGCTAAAAGCAAAAACGAAATAATCACATGCCTCTTTCAAATAAAACATAAAAGTAAGCACTTTGCTTTTCTGGTACAGCTATTACAGCGAATGCAAGCACCCAGCGCTGACAAAACACAAACTCATTCTCTACGAACTTACTTCTTATTTGAAAGAACTAATACATTGATAAAAAGTAGGGGTTAGAGCAAATATAGAATAGGTGAAAAATACAGCAAAATGACATATGCTGCATTTTTCACCTATCTTTGTATTCAACCAAAACCAATATCGAACATGCCACCTATTATTCCTGACGAAAAACTGAGACAGTATATCCAAGAACAAATTGCTTTCAACAAAGGTAAAAACCTTTTTACCAACGTTGAAAATAAAACCTTAGGATTCATTGAAGGCACTGCAACATTTATTGATAAAATCCGAAACATAGATGTACAGTCGGAGCAATTACTGGTCGATTATTTAACAGACGAATCATTGCAAGAATTCTGCCGTGTGAATCAGTTCTTTTCGTTTAGCGCCGAATCGATTGAGGAATTAAAAGCTATATATTTCGATCTCAACAAGAAAATAAGATTACTAAACACTCACGCAGCGCAAACCGAACTCGACACCTTAAGCGAACAACATTACACAAAGCTCTGCGATTGGTTGGTTAGAACAAACAAATTCTCCGAAAAAATGTATTCGAATGATCAGGAGATTATTCAACCGGTAGCTTGCTCGGAATACACACCCGATTTACAATTAAATATATTTCAAATTGATTTAAAAACGATGCGCCAACCGGTATTGGATGTAGGTTGTGGTCGGGAGATGAATCTGGTGAATTTTCTACTTGATAATGGCGTTGAAGCGTATGGGATAGATCGTTTCGATAATAACAGTCCATTTTACATCAAATCCGACTGGTTGGAGTTCAGGTTCGAAGCCAATAAATGGGGCACAATTATCAGCAACCTTGGCTTTTCCAACCACTTCATCCACCATAACTTGCGAGTGGATGGAAACTATCTGGCATACGCACAAAAATATATGGAAATACTGGCTTCACTTCAAAACGAAGGCAGTTTCTACTATGCCCCCGATTTACCCTTTGTGGAAACATATTTAGACATTTTCACCTATCAATGCAGAAGCATAGCAATGAGTGGCTCCGCATTTAAAGCTAGCCATATTACAAAGATTAGCTAAGAAAAATTGCTGGAAATTGATTATCTTTGCACTCCTTTAAATTTTCACCCCCAGATTATAGATAACTGAATATATGGCAAAAGAATTGAAAGAACTTACTTCGCGTAGCGAAAACTACTCACAATGGTACAACGACCTTGTAATTAAAGCCGACCTGGCCGAAAGCTCAGCAGTGCGCGGTTGCATGGTTATTAAACCTTACGGTTATGCCATTTGGGAAAAAATACAAGCAGAACTGGATCGCATGTTCAAAGAAACAGGTCACGAAAATGCATATTTTCCATTGTTTATTCCTAAGTCATTTTTGAGTAAAGAGGCTGAGCACGTTGAAGGATTTGCTAAAGAATGTGCGGTAGTAACACACCACCGCTTAATGGCCGACCCTAATGGCAAAGGACTTATTGTTGATCCTGATGCAAAACTGGAAGAAGAGCTGATTGTTCGCCCAACTTCAGAAACCATTATTTGGAACACGTACAAAGGCTGGATACAATCATACCGCGACCTACCTATTTTGATAAATCAATGGGCCAACGTTGTTCGTTGGGAAATGCGTACGCGCTTATTCCTGCGTACCACTGAGTTCTTGTGGCAAGAAGGTCACACCGCACACGCCACCGAAGCTGAAGCGGTGGAAGAAGCTCGCAAAATGCTTGAAGTATATGCCGATTTTTCTGAACGTTTTATGGCTGTTCCTGTAATTAAAGGAATCAAATCGGCCAATGAACGATTTGCCGGAGCACTCGAAACCTTCTGTATCGAAGCATTAATGCAAGACGGAAAAGCATTGCAGGCAGGCACATCTCACTTCCTTGGTCAAAATTTTGCTAAGGCCTTTGATGTAACTTTCATGGACAAAAGCAATAAACTGGATCACGTTTGGGCAACTTCGTGGGGCGTTTCTACCCGTTTGATGGGTGCACTTATTATGACTCACTCCGACGATAACGGATTGGTATTACCTCCAAACCTGGCTCCGTTCCAAGTAGTGATTGTTCCTATCTATAAAAATGAAGAACAACTTGCTGCTATTTCAGAGAAAGTTGCTGAGATTACCGCCAAACTAAAAGCATTGAACATCAGTGTGAAGTTTGACAACAACGACAACAAAAAACCGGGTTGGAAATTTGCTGAATACGAACTTAAAGGCGTACCGGTACGATTGGCAATGGGTGCTCGCGATCTCGAGAACGGAACCGTAGAAGTGGCTCGCCGCGACACATTAACAAAAGAGACTGTAAGTATTGAAGGGGTAGAAGTATATATTGACGAATTACTTAAAACAATTCAAGCCAATATCTTCCAAAAAGCCGTTGACTATCGCACTTCGGTAACACGCGATGTAAACTCGTACGACGAATTTAAGATAGAAATTGAAAAAGGCGGATTCCTTATGTGCCATTGGGACGGAACTCCCGAAACTGAAGAACGTATCAAAGAAGAAACCAAAGCAACTATCCGTTGTATTCCATTAAATGGCGATACAACGCCTGGAACATGCATGGTGACAGGCAAACCATCTACGCAACGTGTTGTTTTTGCACGAGCGTACTAACTGACATAAATTTCCCAGAAACTCAATAACATTGCGTTTCTAAAATAATTACAACAAACCCTTTTCATTATTTGGAAAGGGTTTGTTGTTTTTTAGGCACAATCCCATATAATTTAACAATGTGCAGTTGTAATTTATACTACACTTCTCAGCAGGAAGAAATAGCCATCTCAGCGAGCTTGCAACAATTTGTAATCATTTCGCATCAAAATATGCTAATTTCATATCATTATTGAAAAAAAAAATCATTATCTTTGCTGGGTAAACATTGCTTAACACCTATTAACTTCAACTTAATTCGAACATGACTTACACTATATAAAATCATAACATACCTAAATTATTACTTATGAAAAAAAATTATGCCTCGCTCATGATCGTTTTTGTAATTGTAATAGCCATGATTACTACTACCGCAGAAACTTCTGCCAAGCAATTTAAAGATGGAGTATATAAAGGTGAGTCCCGGTCAAAGTACACCCACGAACCGTATTGGGGACAAGTGCGGCTCAAGATCAAGGATGATAAAGTTACGTGGTTGAAATTCAGAATTATCGACAAAGAAAAAAACGCAATATTTGGGCCAAAATATGAGCGTTATTTTAAATATACTCCTCGCTATATAATGCAATGTCACGAGGAACTGAAAGGAATAGAAATATATACGGAGGCATTCTCAAAAAGTAAAGACATAGAACAAGTAGACGCAATTACCGGTGCAACATGGTCGCACGATTTATTGAAATCAACCTTTTATGTTACGCTAGAAAAAGCCAGAAACAAATAGCATAAAACAACAATCCCCTGAAACTGTAATTATTTTCAGGGGGATTGTTGTTTACGAGAGTAACCATTAGTGTCTGTGTTTTCCAGCACACAATGATTTTGGAGAACCTTGCCACGAACAACCGAGGCAATAGATAATCAACACATCGAAACCGTCCAACGATTCCTCTGCATGCACAGGCACCACTTCATAATTTTCGTTTACCGTTACTACCAAAAATTTGCCTTCTTGGTTTTTTACATGAAACCTATGAATATCACATTGAGGACAAGGTAAATTTCTCATTCGCTTTATTTTGTTTCTTCCAGGATTTCCTTGTTCAACTCCACATTTGCATCCTGTTCTTTATCCTCAGTAAGTTCAACGCTCACCACCTTGTTATCAACAAGAAATTCGGTAATAACCGCATCATCTACCACTGTTTTTTCAATAGTTACAATATTGGTTACTTCGCGCAACTTATCGTCTTCGCATCGGATAACACGTCCAGGGAATTTTTCTACCCACGACAAATTATGTGTAGCCATTATCACAGTAGTGCCCGATTGACGGATATTGTAAAGTAATTCTACCAACTCATTACCTGTCTCTGGATCAAGATTTCCAGTTGGCTCATCAGCCAAAATCATCTCAGGCGAGTTAAGCAAAGCACGAGCAATAACAATGCGTTGTTGCTCGCCACCCGAAAGCTGGTGTGGCATTTTAGTACCCTTGTGAGTCATGCCCACCTGCGTCAACACATTTAATATTTGCTCAGCAATAGCTTCTTTGTCTTTCCAACCGGTAGCACGCAACACGAAGGCAAGATTCTCATTCACTGTACGATCGGTGAGCAGTTGAAAATCCTGAAATATAACGCCAATTTTGCGACGAAGAAAAGGCAACTCGCTAGTTTTAAGGGCACGTAAATCGTAACCTAGCACACCAGCTACTCCTTCCAAAATAGGCAATTCTTTATATATTGATTTCAACAACGTACTTTTTCCGCTTCCTACTTTTCCAATCAAATAAATAAACTCACCCGAATGAACTTCAAGTTGAACATTTTCAAGTACTAACACATCTTGTTGGCAAATGTCCACATCTACGTATTTTATCAATAATTTCTTTTCCATTATTTTTACGGTAAACGGTTATCAGCCATCAGTTACTGTTCACTAACAACCAATGACTGCAATTATTTGTGTCTTTTTTTCAATTCGCGCGCTAAGTCATCGAGCGAATAACCTTTGGAAGTTAGCAAAACGATAAGGTGATACACCAAATCCGATGCTTCGTAAAGGAAACCTTCTTCAGTGCCATTTACTGCTTCGATTACTGTTTCAACAGCTTCTTCACCTACTTTTTGAGCCATACGGTTTACTCCTTTTTTGAAAAGCGAAGTAGTATATGATCCTTCCGGCATTTCTTTAAAACGAACGGCAATAAAATCCTGAAGATATTTTAAGAAAGTAATATCCGTATCGTTCTTTTCGCCCCAACAAGTGTCGGTGCCTGTGTGACAAACTGGACCTACCGGATGCACTTTTATCAACAATGTATCAATATCACAATCGGGAGTTATCGAAACTACGTTTAGAAAGTTACCACTTTCCTCTCCCTTTGTCCACAAACGGTTTTTAGTCCGACTAAAAAAAGTGACCTGACCGCTTTCCTGTGTTTTGGTCAATGCCTCTTGGTTCATATAACCCAACATCAATACCTTTGCAGTGTACTCATCTTGAATAATGGCGGGAACTAAACCTCCCATTTTATTGAAATCTATATTCATTTTACGTTCTATTTTGTGTTATTGGCTTACAAATGACAAAAGTACAAAAAATCAGTTAGAATTACGTTGGCTAAATAGTTAATTGGTTTCTTTTGGCAATTTGGGAAGTTTATCTCAATGCAAAATTCTACCAATAAAAAATCCTGAAAGGTATCGATCAGACTTCTTTCAGGATTTCTTTATGTTTTCAATTTTCTCTGTATCGCATAGCTATCCGTAAATCTTCAAGCTAATCCGACAAAAAAAACTACATCAGGATAATATTCAATTTCTGGCATTCCTTATACATTTCGGCAGGCCAAATGCTCGATTGAATTTCACCAATGTGTGCTTTTCGAAGGAAGAACATACACAAACGTGACTGTCCGATACCGCCACCAATAGACAATGGCAATGAACCTTCGGCCAAACGTTTATGGAAATACATATTCAATCGGTCCGATTTTCCTTCCATTTCCAGTTGACGCAAAAGAGCTTCTTTATCAACCCGAATTCCCATCGATGATACTTCGAAAGCCATTTCCAATACCGGATTCCAGAAAAGGATATCGCCATTCAAACCGGGCAATCCACTTTCAGCTACTGTAGTCCAATCATCATAATCAGGTGCACGTCCATCATGTTTCTGACCATCACCAAGAGGCCCACCAATACCGATTACAAATACGGCTTTGTGAATTCTGGTAAATTCGTTTTCTCTTTCTTTTGGAGTTAATGTTGGATAAAGTTGACGTAGTTCTTCCGAATGAATAAATGTAATTTCGGGAGGTAAACATGGTCTGATAGCAGGAAAACTTTCCGAAACCAAGTATTCAGTACGCAAGAATGAAGCATAAATGCTACGAACGATGCTTTTCAAAAAGTCAATATTACGTTCTTCTACTGTCATTACCCGCTCCCAATCCCATTGATCGACGTAAAGCGAGTGAAGATTACCCAACTCTTCGTCAGCACGAATGGCATTCATATCGGTATAAATTCCATAACCGGTTTCAACTCCATAGGCAGCCAACGTAAGGCGTTTCCACTTGGCCAATGAATGAACCACTTCAGCACGTGCATCGCCCATATCTTTGATAGGAAAATTTACAGCACGCTCCACACCATTCAAATCGTCGTTAATACCAGTACCGCGTAGCACAAAAAGTGGTGCTGTAACACGTCGCAGACGTAACTCAGAAGACAAGTTCGATTGGAAAAACTCCTTGATTTTTGAAATACCCACTTCCGTTTGCTGAAGAGTAAGTATCGGGTTGTAATTTTTGGGTTTGAATAAATAACTCATGGTGATCGTTTTTTGTGTTTTTAGTTATTGTTTTTTGTTCTAGACAAAGATAATTATTTTGACCAAAATGGTGACTTTAAATGTCCAAATATAATGTAAAAAATAGAGTTTTACATATAATGTCTCGTATAAAAAAAGTGCCTTACTTAATTGTAGTAAGACACTTTTTAATGAAACTATATTTCTATTTTGTTTTGCGTTTATATTCTACAAATGAATATGAATAAAGATTTTTATCATCTGCTGCGCAATCTTCACGATTAACTTCTTCCCATTCATCAAAATTCATTTCGGGGAAATAAGCATCGGCTGTAAAGTTGGAGTGTACCCACGTAATGTAGAGTGCATCTGCTCTGTGAATTGTTTGTTTATAAACCGAAGTTCCTCCTATAATAAATACCTGATCTTCATTCTCACATAAATAAAAAACATCTTCCATCGAATCGGCCTCGTAATAACCCTCATTAACTCCTTCGGACATTATAGAAGTAAGTACAATATTTTTTCTATTTGGAAGTGGCCCATTTGGTAAGCTTTCGAAAGTTCGTTTTCCCATTACAACCGTATGGCCTGTTGTAAGTTGTCTAAAATGTTTCAAGTCTGCCGGCAGATGCCATGGTAGCTTGTTTAAGTTGCCAATAGCATAATTGTCGGCAACAGCTGCAATAATCGAAATTCTTGACATAATTATATATTATTTTTTAAACAAAAATCAACTGCAATTGCGATAAAATTTAAAAGTTAACAACATGTTTCAATTATAAAAAACTCCACAAAGACGCCATTTAGTTAGAAAACACATCCGTCAATTTTCAGACGGAATGGCAAAAATACACAAAAAAATGGATAATCAAGGTCGATTATCCATTTAGGTTGTTTAATAAATTATAATTATTATTACATAAAAATGTAATATATTGCTCATCACACTGCTACGGCTCCCTTGATGTGTGGATGAGGATCATAATTAACCAATTGAAAGTCAGAAGCCTGAAATGCAAATATATCCTTTACATCAGGATTAATCTTCATAATAGGCAATTGACGAGGTTCACGCGATAATTGCAACTTTACTTGTTCCATGTGATTTGTATAAATATGCGCATCCCCCAAGGTGTGAACAAAATCACCTGCTTTGAGACCAGTAACTTGCGCCATCATTTGCAATAACAATGCATACGAAGCGATATTAAAAGGTACCCCCAGAAAAATATCAGCACTCCGTTGGTAAAGCTGCAAACTTAATCGACCATCGGCCACATAGAATTGAAAGAAAGCATGACATGGAGGTAAATTCATGTTTGGTATATCAGCCACATTCCAGGCACTTACAATGATTCGGCGCGAATCGGGATTATTTTTAATGGTATTCACCACTTCCGAGATCTGATCGATATGACCGCCATTGTAATCGGGCCATGAGCGCCATTGATAGCCATAGATATGACCAAGATCGCCTTTCTCGTCGGCCCACTCGTTCCAGATACGAACGCCATTATCATTCAGGTATTGCACATTCGTATCACCATTCAAAAACCACAGCAACTCGTGAATAATGGATTTGAGATGCAATTTTTTAGTGGTGAGACAAGGAAAACCTTCGTCCAGATTAAAGCGCATTTGATGTCCAAAAACGCTTATAGTTCCTGTTCCTGTGCGATCTTCTTTGTGTACACCTTCCGCTAAAACACGGTTTAATAAGTCTGTATATTGTTTCATTTCTATAGTTAGTTGACGAGTTAATAAGATTTAGTAGACTAGTTGACAAGTAAACGAGTACACAGTTAAGTTAACCAAGTCCTGTTGTTTACTTGTTTACTTGTTTGTTAGTAAAGTTTATAAGTTGTTTTCACCACCCTGAATTCAGTACGACGGTTAATCTGATTTGCTTTTTCCTGTTGATCGGGAGTAAGTTTAAGCACATAAGCCTCATCAAGTACCATGTTTTCTTTCAAGAACGGGTACTTCTTCGCAATTGTTGCATCTACCACAACCGGTTTTTCTTCACCATAGCCAATAAATGTGAGTCTTTTCTTTTCAATCCCCGCTGAAATCAAATAAGACACAACAGCTTTTGCTCTCTTTTCTGCCAAGATAAGATTGGCAGCATTTGTTCCAATAAAGTCGGTATGTGATGCAATTTCTATGGTTATATTCGGATTATCGGTAAGCAATTTCACTAATGACTGCAAGTCAGAGGTTGATGATGGAGTCAAATCCCATTTCCCAAATTCGTATAAAATATTGTCCATTTGGATAGGTTTAGAAATGCTTGAAAGTTTAAAATCAAGACTAAATGTTTTGCTCGTAGTAAGTCCTTGCGTAGAGAGTGTACCTTTTTGATTAAGATAACCACGTGCCGAGGCCAACATCACACATTCCATATCTTTGTCCAGTTTGAGACGATAGGTACCGTCCTTTTTGGTTTGAACACGAGCATTAACGCCGGTATTACTTACCAATCGGACACTGGCATCGGGAATAGCTTCGCCCTTTTCATCCACCACTTTTCCTTCGAGTATGTAGGCCAGATCGGGCAATTCGAAACTCCAGATAGCGTCATATCCTTTAAAATCCGTTCTATTGGACGAAAAGAAACCTTTCTCAGCATTCCCTTCGAATGTCATTCCAAAATCATCTTCGGAAGAGTTGACAGGCATCCCCATATTGGAAACCACCCAGGTTCCGTCTTTTTGCGGTACAGCTTTAAAGATATCCAATCCTCCAAAACCGGGTAAACCATTGGACGAGAAATAAAGCGTTCCGTCTGTCCGCATTACAGGAAACATTTCGTCACCGGGTGTATTTATTTGGTCACCCAGATTCTCAACATACTTGCAATCACCATTTTCGAGCGTTGCTTTCCAAATATCTTTGCCACCTTTTCCATTTTTAGCATCAGAAACAAAGTAAAGCGTTTGTCCGTCGGGCGAAAAGGCTGGATGTGCTACAGAAACGGTACTATCTGCAAAGATTTTTATTTTTTGTGGTGCGCTCCATGTTCCGCCTGCACGATTGGAAGAGTATATTTCGACACCTACCTCTCGGTCGAGCACCTGACGGGAACGAGTGAAATACATCATTTTGCCATCGGAACTGAATGAGCAAACACCTTCATCATCTTTAATAGTATTTACTTCACCGTCCAGAATATAGGGTTTTTCCCATTTTCCGGCAGCATTCTTTTTGGATATAAATAAATTATTATTGGGCAAACCGGTGATTGTATTGTTTTTCTGCAAAAGTTGTTTATTGAACTGACGCGACGAAGTAAAGATCAACGCATCGCCCTCCAACCCCAAAAATGCTGGACTAAAGTTATCGGCATTACGCGTATTAAACAAATCGGCTTTGCGAACGGTGTAGCGAGTGGCCTCATTTTTCCATTTGGATATCTGTTTTGAGGCGTACAAACCATTTTGGGCTAATAAACTAGTGCTATCCTTTTTTAGATAGATGGTATAGCTTTTAATCGCATCATCGTATCTACCTGCCCGTTGCAACACCTGTGCGTATCGCAAAAAGACAATACTATCAGAATATAAACTGCGAATAGAATTAGCATACGCCTGTACAGCACGGTTATTATTCTGAT
>Ga0209124_10000737_pt1 | contig 15253 bp, 9 predicted proteins | sample BarGraIncu01122A_FD_184502 | JGI IMG/M metagenome (GOLD analysis project Ga0209124, IMG submission 184502) | Arctic peat soil microbial communities from Barrow, Alaska - Barrow Graham LP Incubations 011-22A (SPAdes) (version 2) | ecosystem: Environmental > Terrestrial > Soil > Wetlands > Peat...
TCTTCTTTTTTCTTTTTCATTTTAAGTTGCCTTTCTGCATTCAAACGCAGCAACTGGGCATCTGATAAATCCGGTTCTTTCTTATTCATTGTTTTGCTATAATTTTGTTGTTTTAGTAAAGTCGGAAAATAGAAGTTAGGTTACCCCATTTTAAAAATTCTTATTTCCCACTATCGCCTATATTGACTCCTCTTCAAATAACCCTATTTTACAAATTAAGTTCAATTAATGATGTTCATAAACCAACTCGGGGGTAACCAGGGTAAGGTTATTTCCTCCAGATTTTCTTTTTCACCTTCAGGAATAGCCGATATTAATTTTTGTTTGGCATACAATCCTCTAAATAAAATGGAAAGCCACTTTTTATCGGAGAATATGGCCAGGTTGTCGAAGTCATTACCGTTTGGCGGGACATAGTTATTAAGTTCAGTGTGTCAGCCTATTATGATTTCATATTCTTTTAGCGTTATAAATTTCGAATCAATATAGAACTGATAATCGAAACCAAAAAGTACGTCTTTAAAATAGCAATTCACAAAGTCATCATATGACGCATGATTATTTCCGTTCGGAATAGTAATCCAGCAATTTTTCTGTAAAGCAAATGAAGTCAATTTGTAGTTTGATTCAAGCCATATTTGCCGCCATATTTCCTTTGTCATTGTAGTAGAAAATAGTTACCCTAACATACAATAAATTTAACGTATTTCACAATATACAAAGTAATTGAATACTAGTTATATAAGTTATTAAATTTCAATATAACGAACAAAAAAAGGGAGCAAAGCTCCCGATTTTTCAAAAGTTGATCAAGGTTTCAACTTCGCGAACCTTGGAATCCAGCGTACGTTTCATTTCATCGATAACTGTGGTTATAACTGATGAGTTTGAAGTTCTGAATTCATTGCCAGAGGCATCTTTAAGAAGGATGGTAGAGCTCAGTGAATCAGCCCCGATCTGGAAAGTTTGAAGCTTACGCCGGGATTCAGCCAAGGCCCTGTACCTGTCGATCAACAGCGTAAGATCTTCCACCCTTTGAATTTTTTCTTCGAGCGTAGGCTTGCGAACTTCTTCTTTCTCGACAATTATCATTGTAGCAACCGGCTTTGATGCTGGCTCAGGAACAGAAATTTCTTCCTTTTCCGCTTCGGTTTCGTCTGTCACAATGGACAGAACAGGAGCTTCCGATTCCTTTACATTGGTCAGTACTTCATTCTCTTCACTGACCACCTTGCGTGCAAGATTCTTATTCGTCATCTTTTGTCACCGGTGCCTTCCGGGTTTATTTTGGTATCTGGCTCACCGTTAAATTAAATTTCGGGCAAAAGAGATTGAGCCAGGCGGATTCTAGTCAAGGGCAAATGTCAGTTTCAACCAGCGGAAAGAAGAAACAAAAGAGAAAGTGACCGAGCACGAAGTGACGGGAGGTGAAGAGTAAGGATATACAAAAGTGAAAACCGGACGTCCCTTGACTTTTCCGGCTGGCGATCAATACCTTGGCCCGAGAATTTGAGTTAACAGTATTTCTCAGAAAAAGAAGATATTGATAATAAGAAAACCCACATGATGGAGCGGGTTGTAACAAAATTCAAGTTCAGACTACAAAACTTACATATTTTTAAGCTTACGTTAGCTGCTGCCATCAGTTCTTTCAACTTTAATAATATTGATTGTTAAGCTTAATGGTATTGAATCGTTGTCAAAACGTTTTAAGATTATTTCAGAATCTTCAGGAATATTTGGCGATTTTACTATTTCTGAAACAACAATTAACTGGTATTCTGTTTTATCTAATCTATCTGTATCAAATTCGAGTATGTATCCTTTCTCATTTCTCATATTGTTTAGGGCATAAAATTTAGCTCGCTCTAAATTTGGAGTAGTTGAGATTCCAGAAGTTTTAAAAAGCAAAGAATCAATTTGATGTCCTATAACAGCATTTCTCGGTGATTTTCCATAAGTTGCAGAACCATCAAACATAATTTGTCCATTGTGCTGAAAAATCATTTCAAATTGGTGAGCTTTCGGATGAATTAATTTCTCACTAAAAATAATTGAGAAAAGCTCACAATTTAAACCTCTGTAAATTTTCATGGATTACTGATTAATTTCAACTTAATTACGTTAATCAACAAATACATAACAAAATTCTATTGTATTAATTACAAGCTATTTATAGTTGCAGTTAACTGGCAAATAATCGACTACATCCTGATATATCCGATTTTAAGCGCGAAAACCGAATATATTTAAAACGTTGTTTTTTTCTTCTTTTTCTCCACCACAAACAATCCGGCAGTGTATTTATCGTACAATTCGAAAAGGAATTCAATGCGTTTGGTTTCGTTGATAAATGGTTGCGGGCGGTAGGCCAGATCGACAGCTTTGTCGAGTTCGTTATGGGCTTTTACCAGGGCCGGGGGCATGGTTAACGGATCGTATAGGTCCGCAAGACTACTGTTTGGGAACTCTGCCCGCGCATCCAACACCTTTTGTGCCGCTTTTTCGATGGTTTCCTTTTGCTTGTCGGATGGGTTTTCAGGCCAGGGATAATTGTTATAGACAATATCATTTGAATAACGAAAATCACTTTTAATTCTACCACAAACCGTTTTTATCCATACGAAGTGCATTAATGATGAAATAACACCAAAATGAAACAATGTAGAATTAGGAATTGAATTACAACTATCTGCTACAATATTGAATGGTGAAAATAAACCAAAGGGAATATAGTTCCGGTTCTCAGATGAATGACGTGGCACTAAGATGAAATCAGCTTTTGGTTGACGATTTTCAGTAAAAAGCCCAGGATTTTGAGCCCATTTTACAGTTGCCATTTTTGTGCTTTTAAGCCTAAACAATTTTACTTCTTCTAAACGTCTTAAAACATTTGGGCAAAGTTTTAATTCAGATGGATTAGCATCGACAAGCCAAAGACACCATCGCTTTTCGTTATGAAGAAATTCACGAGCACTAATAAAAGGATGAATAAATTTAGATGCCTGGAGCTCTTTACTTACTAATTCTACCTTATCAGAATCCGAAAGAAGTAAAAACCCACTATCTGTAGGTTGGCTGCCCTTAAACATTTCAGGAACCTGGGATATAGATTTATTTCTTGATAGGATAATAAAGTCTTTACCTTCAATTAAATAAGGATTAATGTTTTTAACCTTTAGCTCTTGAGGTTCACCTTTTAATTCATCATATTCATAAATCAACTTTTCGGGAATGTCATAGTTTGAGAATCCGATAATTACCACATGAACAGCTGCGTTTGCTTTCGCTTCGTTGCCCCATTTAAAGGTGCGATGCGCAAAATGAATTTTTATTTTGTAACGATTAAATAGTTCATTCCACAGAATACCCACCTGTTCGCCTTGCGCGATTGAATTGGTTGAAACAAAAGCAACGCGTGTCGCCAAACCAGCCAGGTTTTGGAAGCCCGTTTGGTTTGACACATCGGTATTGTGCTTTTCGAGGTATTGCGCTGCTTTAATATACCAGGCAGTAACATAGTCGAGAACACCAGCGCCATTTACACCATTAAAGATAAGCGCCATATCGCTCTTTTGCGCGACATTTTGAAGTGATTTGCCAATAAACGGTGGATTTCCAAGGATGTAATCGAATTGGATTGTGCTTGTTTCATTTTCCCATGGCAATGGTTCGATCATCGTGTCCCAATCGGTGCGCAGCGCATTGCCCTGGATAATCTTTGCTGATTTGCGCAAAGGTAAACGGACAAAGTATTCGCCAAATTCCTGCGAGATCATCATATTCATCTGGTGATCGATCAGCCAAAGGGCCACCTGTGCAATCTGTGCGGGAAACTCTTCGTACTCGATACCATAAAAACGGTCGACATCGCAATGCATCAGGTTCGCCACATTGGTGACCTGCTGTCCTTTTTGCATCTCCTTTAAAATTTCAAATTCGAGTAATCGTATTTCACGATAGGTGATCACAAGAAAGTTGCCGCATCCGCAGGCGGGATCGAGAAACCGGAGCGATGCTATTTTACGGTGAAATTGTTTGAGCTTATTTGTGTTCGATTTAACGGTTTCGAACTCCTGCCAAAGCTTGTCGAGAAACAATGGCTTGATTACTTTCAGAATGTTCTTCTCGCTTGTGTAATGAGCGCCCAGGTTCCGGCGTTGGTTAGCATCCATCACACTCTGGAACAACGAACCGAAGATGGCAGGCGATATTTTGCCCCAATCGAGGTAACAACTCTCCAAAAGTGTCTGGCGCATATGGCTGTTGAACGATGCAAACGAGAGTTGCTCTTCGAAAAGGTGACCATTCACATAGGGGAATGCTGCCAGACTTTCGTCCAATGTCTTTTGTCGTTTTTCGGGCGGCGTGTTGAGCACCTGAAATATTTGTGCAAGGTGCATACCAAGATCGGTACCATCCTCGTTGGTTTTGTTTTGGATGTATTCCTGAAAAATACGCGTCTCGAAGATCGTGGTATCCTCTGCAAAGAGACAAAACAGCAGGCGTACCAGGTATTTTTCCAGCTCATGACCCGTGTAACCGGCCTCTTTCAACGCATCGTGCTGCTTGCCCATCAGGTATGCCGCCTCAATGTTTACAGGATCTTCGGCTTTGTATGTCCGTTTCTGGTATCCGGCAATAAAACCGAATTCGCGCACATGTTTTACAAAATCTTTGAGCTGAAAATTTGTCTGCGAACCATCTTCAAGATCGTAAAGCCGGAAATATTCGAAATCAGAAACCAGGATATAGCGTGGTAATTCATATTGCTTCAATCCATGCAGGTAATCATTGGCCTGTGCATAAGCATTGTCGAGGCTTTTGCCCCGGCTTTTCATTTCAATGACCATCGTTCCTTTCCAAAGCATGTCGATGTATCCATCGAACTCACCCAGTTTTTTTACTTTGTGTTCGAACGTAGCGACTCTGCGGCGCGAAATTCCGAAAACTTCAAAAAACTCAATCAGGAAAGGTTTTGCATCTGCTTCTTCATTACAGGTTCCGGCCCATTCTTTCGAGAATTTAACGGCACGATCTTTTATTTCGTTCCAACCTAAGGCCATATGATTAATTTATGCGATCGTAAGTTTAGTAATTACTCAAATCAGTATTGTGACTGTCAGCAATATGGATGTCTTATAATTTGGCAAGTTAAAGTATTAATTTTAAAATCACAAAATTTAAGATCATAATTTTTCCCAATATCCTCAAATCTTTATAATTCAGCAAAAACGATTGGAAAAGCAGAAGCTTAAAAGCATAGTTATTTAGCTTTATTGTAGGAATAAACTTCATAAAAAAAGCCCCTTTCGAGGCGTAAACTGATTAACAGGAAATTGAATCCTGCTTTTCAAGTATCAGGTTCCAGGTGGCATATTCCTCGTTTTCTTCCTCCCATGCTTTCAAAGAAGCTTCTTGGTTCGAAGCAATTTTAAATTTGAAACTGTACTGGTTTTCGATCATTTTTGAGGTACTTTCTTCAGCTGTTTTCATTACAAAAAATTTAAGGTTAAAAATTTTATGCAAGTGAACAGTGGAGCGCGGAGGGGCTGTCAAGGAGGAACTGGAATACCGGACCGATCGCAGAGAGGGAGGATATGCCGGGAAAATCCTTGACTGAGCGAAGCGGTACCCGAAGTGAAACAATAACTTAGCATCAAATTTCAGCTTAAATTTTCATGAAGACAGCGGGAAGTTCCGATTCAAAAATGGAATTCAGGACAATTTAAAAACTATTGTTTCCAACCGGAATAAATTTAAGCATGGGTTAAGGTAGTAAATAGTATAACTCAGGAGTACCAAAAAGCAGGATAACGTTTCAATTAAAGGGAAAGCCTTGCCAATGGATTTTTGAAATAGAATTAAATGGGGCAAAAGGTCAACTTTCGAACAAAAAAAGAGACCCGCAGGCCTCTTTAAATTATGGTTCTGAAACGCTGACATAGCGTCTGAATTATTTAATTGATTGTACTATTCTTAAAATGCTTTTCAATTAAAGACATCAATAAAGATTTGCCGTATGGTTTCGAAATATAATCATTACATCCTGCCGCTAACGCCTTTTCACGATCACCTGTAAGTGCAAATGCTGTTTGCGCTATTATAATCACTTCGGTATTAAATTGTCTGATTTTACGGGTGGCTTCATAACCATCCATTTCGGGCATCCTAATATCCATCAATATTAAATCAATATCGGGGTTATTGCGGCATGCTTCAACCGCTTCCGTGCCTGTTTTTGCTTTTAGTATTTTATTGCAAAACGTTTTGATGGTTAAAGTAATGAGCTTTAGGTTTGCTTCATCGTCTTCAACAATTAATATTTTGAGCTTTTTCATCTGGTTTTCTTCAACATCAGCCTTAACAATATTTTTAACAACTATTCTTTCTTCAGGTTCAGTGTTAACTGGAATGGTAAAATAAAAGGTTGAGCCTTTTCTCTCTTCGCTTTCCACCCAAATTTTTCCACCCAACATCTCCACATAAGCTTTCACGATGGAGAGGCCCAATCCTGAACCTTCAAATTGTCTGGTATTGGAACCATCAGCCTGCATGAAACGTTCAAATATAGCCTGTAGTTTGTTCTCAGGAATGCCAATACCGGTATCTTTTACAGAAAATTGTAGAGACGCACGACTGTGCTTCTTTACAGCTTGTTCATCAACCTTATCCACCAAACGAATGCCAAATTTAATTGATCCTGTTTCTGTAAATTTTATAGCATTGTCTATCAAAATAGTCAGGATGGTATTTAGTTTGATACTATCTGTGAATATGTATTCTGTATTAATGGGTAAATCGTTGTTGATGCAGAATTTCAACCTTTTGCTTTCAGCATCTGTTTTAAAGTGTTTGTAAACTCCGCTGGTTAGCTTGCGGATGTTGGTTTCTGATACTGAAAGTTTCATTTGTCCTGCCTGAATCTGTGATATTTCAACAATATCGTTGATGGTATTCATAAGCCGGCAAGCGCTTTTGTTAATGATGCTGATATATTCGTCTCTTTCACTATCAGTAAGGTCTCCTTCTTGTATAAGAGATAGAAATCCAAGTATGCCGTTGAACGGGGTTCGTATTTCGTGTGAAATATTATTCAGAAAAGATGTTTTGAGGTGGTCACTTTCTTCAGCGTGATCTTTAGCCTCAATTAATTCTTGCTCCACTTGTTTGCGTTCAGTAATATCAATGCAGGTACCCGCCCATTCCCGCATCGTACCATCGTTATTGAATAGAGGAATGCCACGTACCATAAAATACCTGTACACTCCATCGACACGTCGTATGCGGTATTCCGTTTCATATTTGCATTTTTGAGCGATGGCATTGACCCATACTTTATTGGTGTGTTCGCGGTCGTCAGGGTGTACGGAATCTAACCATTTCCACCCTTTCACTTCTTCGATGCTTTGACCGCTGTATTGCCTCCACAAAGGCATGTCCTCCACCAATCCATCGGGTGGTATTGACCAGCCTATTTGACCCGTAATTTCCAAAGAAAATCGATAGTGTTCTTCGCTTGACCTTAAAGTCTCCTCTGCGCGCTTACGTTCGGTGATGTCTCGTTGAATTTCGAGAAAACCGATAATATTTTTCTTTTCATCGAAAATCGGATTGGAAGTGCCGTCGATATTAATTAATGTTCCATCTTTTCTTTTATTAATTAGTTCGCATCTTACTTCTTTTCCGCTTATTAAAGTTCCCCAATACAGTTTGTAGTAGTTCATCTCCATTAATCCACTTTTAAGAATTCGCGGGGTAACTTTACCAACAATTTCATCGGCAGTGTATCCGTAAATAGAAGTGAAAGCGGGATTAACGAATGTGAATATACCTTCGGTGTCTGTCAGAAAAATAATTTCGCCGGAATTATCCACTGCTTTTTTCAGTTTTTGAAGTACTTCCTCTTTTTGTTTGAATTCGGTGATATCTGTATCGTAAGATTCTTTTAAGGAATTATACCTCTGTTGCAATTTATTAAACTCAATAATGAGTTCTTCTTTTGTTTTATCCCGATGGTTCATCATTTTCATGACTTATTTTTTGAAATACTGCTGAATCAACTCCTTTAATTTATCTTTCCTGATGGGTTTTGAAATATAATCATTACATCCTGCCGCGAACGCCTTTTCACGATCACCTGTAAGTGCAAATGCTGTTTGCGCTATTATAATCACTTCGGTATTAAATTGTCTGATTTTACGGGTGGCTTCATAACCATCCATTTCGGGCATTTTAATATCCATAAATATTAAATCGATATCGGGGTTATTACGGCATGCTTCAACCGCTTCAATGCCTGTTTTTGCTTTTAGTATTTTATCGCAAAACGTTTTGACGGTTACAGTAATGAACTTTAGGTTTGATTCATCGTCTTCAACAATTAATATTTTCAGCTTTTTCATCTGGCTTTCTTCAACATCAGCCTTAACAATATTTTCAACAACTATTCTTTCTTCAGGTTCAGTGTTAACTGGAATGGTAAAATAAAAGGTTGAGCCTTTTCCCTCTTCGCTTTCGACCCAGATTCTGCCTCCCAGCATCTCCACATAAGCTTTCGATATGGCTAATCCCAATCCAGCGCCTTCATAATTTCTGTTGAGAGAATCATTACTTTGCCTGAACCGTTCAAAAATAATTTGTTTATGCTCAGGCTTAATACCAACACCTGTATCTTTTACATAGAATTCCAATTCACTTAACTCTCCCTTTGTCTTTGGGCTGAACCCAAATTCGATAGTACCGGTATGAGTAAACTTCAAAGCGTTTTTAACGAGATTTGTAAGGATAGCATAGATTTTTTCCCTGTCTGATTTAATGATGGTCTTTTTTGAATGCAGCGAATTTTTAACGTGTAGCTTTATCCCTTTTTTCTCTGCTTCTGGTTTGAAAAAGGTATTAATGTATTCAATCTGCTCGTTTATATTTGTCTCTTTAATAGAAACTTCCATTTGGCCGGATTCCACTTTTGAGATACTGACGATGTCGTTAATGATATTGAGCATACGGTTACCGCTTTGCTCAATGATATCAATATACTCCAGTTGCTCCTCGCCTGAAAGCATTGGTTCTTTGAGCAATTCGGCAAAGCCAAGAATGCCGTTCATGGGTGTGCGTATTTCATGGCTCATATTGGCCAGGAAGGCCGACTTCAAACGGTCGCTTTCTTCAGCTTTATTTTTCGCCTCAATCAATTCTTTTTCTGCTTTTTTGTGCTCGGTTACATCTTTTGCAACACCAATTAGCCCTAAAGATTTACCATTTTTGTCTTTTATAACTGATGTCGAAAGATGAATTGGAAATTCACTTCCGTCCTTTCTTTTATTGAACAATTCTCCTTTCCATCCTCCATTTATTGTAGCTGGTAGAATTTCCTGAACAATTTCCTGAACATTATTTTTTGAACGAACTATGCTTATTTGGTTTCCAATCAACTCATTTATATTATATCCATAAGTTTTTAAGAATGATTCGTTGCCAAATAGAATTTTATCTTCCATATCAGTGATACAAACACATTCACTTACACTTTTTAAAGAGTAAGCAAGCATAGAAATTTCTTCTTCTGCTCGTTTGTGATCGGTGATATCCCTTAATGCCCCATCTATATGACTTGGTTTCCCTTCAGTATCGAAAATTAAACTTGCATTAACAGAAACAGACTTTATTTTTCCAGTTTTAGTTTTAAACTCTATTTCATAATCCCGGACCTTACCATTTTTCATTATTGCATCAAGAAATAACACCCTATCTTCAGGTTTATTATATAAGTTATAAACTGAGGTACCGATGATTTTTTCTCTTGAAAGTTCAATAAAAATTTTGATCGATGGACTAATTTCGGTAATAATTCCGGAAAGGTTGATTTGGTAAAAAACGTCTTGTACATTTTCAAAAATAGTACGGTATTTTTCTTCGCTCGCCTTCAAAGCATCTTCAGCTTTTTTGTGCTCAGAGATGTCGCGACCGATACCCATCATGCCGATAAGTGTTCCGTTAGAATCGTACAGTGGAGCCTTTATTGTATCCAGGTAAGCACTGTGACCATCATCAGCAAAGGTGATCCATTCTGCATTCCTGATGGGTCTTCCTGCTTCCATGGCTTTATGATCGTTTTCGCAAAAGAAATCGGCAAGTTCCTTATCAACAAAATCATAATCAGTTTTCCCGATAATGTCTGCTTCTTTTGCACCAAAATAACGTTCAAACATTGAATTGCATCCAAGGTACACCCCTCGCGTATCTTTGATTAAGATCAGGTCAGGGCTAGAGTGCAAAAGTGTGCGCAAGCGGACTTCACTACTGGACAATGCATCTTCTGCCATCTTACGGTCCGTGAAGTCGCGACCGATACCAAGTATACCGATTAGCTTTCCATCAGATTCATACATCGGCGTCTTGATGGTTTCAAGATATGCACGATGGCCATCATCAGCAAATGTGATCCATTCTTCATTAGCGGTGGGTTTTCCTGCCGCCATTGCCTTGCGATCATGATCACGGAAAAAGTCAGCAAGATTCTTGTCTACAAAATCATAATCAGTTTTTCCTATAATATCTAATTCACAGGCACCAATAAAACGCTCAAACATTGTGTTGCACTGGAGATACACACCATTATTATCTTTTAACCAGATCAGGTCGGGTATAGTTTGCAAAAGTGTACGCAGTTGGGCTTCACTTTTCAGCAGTGCATCCTCAGTCATCTTTCGGAGGGTGATGTCCTGGGTGAACGCCACAAGCCCCACTAATTCACCATCAATGCCAAATACCGGAAATTTATCGGTGTGAACCCATTTCAGTTTACCTGCACAAGTGTTAATTTGTTCGATTATATCCAATTTTGGTATACCCGAATTAAACACCTCAAGGTCATCATCTAAATACTTCTGAGCGAAAGACGGGAATATCTCTTCAGCAGTGTGACCGGTAATTTCATTTTCAGTTAATCCTATATCATTGCAAACCTGTCGGTTTACACGAATAAAGCTGTTATGAGTATCCTTGTACCAAATTTGCGCCGGAACAAGATTAAAAATCATTTCGAACTCTTCCTTTTGTTGTTTTAATTCATTTTCTGCCAGGAGGAGTTTTATGATATGATTCTCAAGTGTCTTATTCTTAGTGTTTATTCGGTATAGAAGAACTAATGTCGCGAGTAATAACAAAATTAACACACTTGATTCGATCACTTCAATAAATATGGAATTGAACCACGACTTTGCATTAAAATCAATACCAAATACGGCAATTGTCTTGCCTGTAACCTTATCTTTTACAGGAACAAGCACACTTGTCCATATTCCAAATCTATCGGTTATCGAAATTTCAACTTGCTCTTTGCCATCACTAAATGGTTGTATAACTACCAATTTGTCTTCTGTATGTTCTTGTCCTGGAGGCGAATAGCTCTTTGATCCTTCAGATTCTGAATCTGCAATATAGTATATTCTATTATTTCGTTCAGTCAGGATATATGCAAATCTTGCTGTAGCATTGATGCTGATTAGTTCTTTCAAGGCATTTTTTATAACTTGATACTGGGGCTTATCAATGTCGTCAGGTATAGCTTCAAGTACTTTAAGGTCATCAATAGGTAAAGATGCAACAAACGAACTGGCAATTAGCCGCGTTTTGTCAAATCTGTCTTTTTCGGTACTTCTCCAGATATAGTAGATATAAGTCACACCAAGAAAAGCAATTAAAACAAATACTATTTTTTGAAGTGCTGGGTAATTATTTTTAAAGAGACGCATAGATATTTATACAGTAATGAGTGATATCTTACGAATGTAAACATTTATTACCAAATTAATTTATAATATATGAAAAAACATTTTTCTTTTATCCCTGTATGGCAAGTAATGTATATGTTTTTAAGTAGATTAAATTAAATAAACAATCATCAAGTAAAGACCACAAAAAACAACTATTGAGAATTGTAAAATATTAATTTACGAATACTTAATGTTTTACAAGAACCACAGCTTACAATAATCTGGAATTACATGATTAGAAAAAATTTCAGCTAGTTCGCAATATGAAATTTTTTGGTAAAATAGATTTAGAAATAGGAGGAGAATTTTTATTTTATAAAAAATGGGAATAAATTTTTGGAAGGAATAGTAGAAAGGATAAAATGGTGGTGTCGTCAGTCAGGCAGCCGGAAGCGGAAGAAGCTGCGCCCGCCGTGAAGCGCAGCGGAACGTGCAAGCGGCGGTTGATCGCTGGAGGCGAAATGAGCTGATGACTCCACCGAAGCGGAAATACTAACCGGGGAACAACCAAATTTACTGCAAAGTGCCGCACTGAAAGGAGGCTCTTTGCGACCGGATCAATAAAATAAATGAACAGCCAAATATCCCAGTAAGCTTAAAAGAGTAAGGATAGACATACCGGCAATAATTTCGTACCAGGTAAAAACTACATGGCTTCCCGGATTAAACAGGTAAAGCAAATTGGAAAAAGCGAGGCGTGTGTCACGAATACTGCGGTAAAATTGCGTATGTCGCTTATGATTTGCCATAATACAAAAGGTTAATTACACTATAAATTAATTAGTTGGTTTAAGCCCGAAGGATCATGGAGATCATCCAGGGCTTTTACAAAGGTTCGACAAATTTTGATGAATACAAAAAAACAGGCACAAAAGATATGAACAAAAAAAAGAGACCCCGAAGGGCCTCTATCTCTATTCTTCCGAACCTGATGGCGAAGGTTTAGAATTTAAATGATTCAACCAATTCTAAAAATAGTTATTCAACAAGGTAATCAATGATGTTTTATCATAGGGTTTTGCAATATAATCATTACATCCTGCAGCCAGTGCCTTTTCGCGATCGCCGATTAATCCAAAGGCAGTTTGAGCAATGATCACAACATTGCGGTTAAATTGCCTGATTAGCCGGGTGGCTTCATACCCGTCCATTACAGGCATTTTAATATCCATCAATACCAAATCGATATCTGGACTATTACGGCAAATATCTAGTGCTTCAGCGCCCGTTCGGGCTTTTAAAATTTCTCTGCTGTATGGTTTCATTCCTAACGTTACGAACTTTCCGGATATTTCATCGTCTTCAGCAATTAAGATTTTTAATCCTGAAAAACCTGGAATTGTCTGATGCGATGCATTTTCATCAAAATAATTATTTATCGCAACTTCATCTTCCTCCACCAGGCAAATGTAAGGCAGGGTAAAGTAAAATATTGACCCTTTCCCCTCTTCGCTTTCCACCCAGATTTTTCCACCAAGCATCTCCACATAAGCCTTAGAAATGGATAATCCCAATCCAGCACCTTCATAATTTCGATTGAGTGATTCACTTCCCTGTCTGAACCTTTCAAAAATTAATTTCAATTTCTCGGGTTTAATACCAATGCCGGTATCTCTGACAAAGAATTCCAGTTCAGCGGCCGTTCTGTCACTTTTCAGATTGTAACCAAATTCTATTGTACCCGAATTTGTAAATTTCAGTGCATTCTTCACAAGATTAGTGAGAATGGCATAAATTTTCTCTTTGTCGCTTTTTATTGTTGCCCTTTTTTCCGGCAGCGAACTCTTATAGAGCAACTGTACGCCTTTTTGCAGCGCCTCGGGTTTAAAAAACGTATAAATGAATTGGAGCTGCTGGTTAATATTAGTTTCATTTATAGAAAGTTCCATTTGACCCGATTCTACTTTTGAAATATTAATAATATCGTTGATGATATTAAGCATGCGGATTCCGCTTATCTCAATCAAACTTATATATTCATCCTGTTCTTCGCCTGTAAGATCAGGTTCTTTCAACAAAGCGGTAAAACCAAGAATACCGTTCATCGGTGTTCTTATTTCATGACTCATATTGGCAAGGAAAGCTGACTTTAACCGATCGCTCTCTTCTGCTTTATTTTTGGCTTCTATCAGTTCATTTTCTGCACGTTTCCTTTCAGTAATATCAGTTGCAACACCAATCAACCCGATGGGTTGGTTGTTCTGATCCAATATAATTGAAGTGGAAAGAAAAATTGGGAACTCACTTCCGCCCTTTCTTTTACTGAGCAATTCACCTTTCCATTCTCCGCCGTTTGCGGGATTCAGAATGCTATCAACTACACTCTTAGGATTGTTAGAAGACCCCACAATGCTTATTTGTTGTCCAATCAGCTCATACAATTCATATCCATAAGTTTTTAAAAACGATTCGTTGACAAACAGAATTTTATCATTTGAATCTGAAATACAGAGACATTCACTTATGCTTTTTAAAGATTGGGCAAGCATTGTAATTTCTGCTTCTGCACTTTTCCGTTTAGTTATGTCGCGAATAATCATGTTTGAACGATCAATACCTTCCTGATTTTTAAATACTGAAGATGAAATCTCAGCGGGAAAATGGGTACCGTCTTTTCGGATAAAGGTGACCTCACCCCGCGCTTTCCCCTGCGATTTCCGTTTTAATAACAATGCTGACAATCTGGAATCTGCCTGATCCTCAATGCCTAATTTACCCAGACTGATAAGTTCATCCTCCGAATAGCCAAACATTTTGCATGCTGCCGGATTGACTGATAAGGTACTCCCGTCAGGAGATGTCAAAAAGATTGCATCCATGCTGTTTTCGAAAAATGCACGAAATTTTAATTCGCTTTCCAGCAGTTCATCTTCAGCTTTTTTGCTCTCCGTAATGTCTTCAACCATTTTTAAAACTTCCTTTGGATTGCCATTTTCATCTAGTAGTAATGTGACGAAAAGTTTAGCCCATACCAATCTCCCTGTTTTATGAACATACCTTTTTTCAATTTTATACTCGGTTATTCTGCCTTCCAGTAAATCAATGAAATGATGAAGGTCTATATCAGCATCCAGACGATATGTGAAATCAGTAAACTTCATTTTCGTCAATTCATCCTGGCTATAACCTACCATTTTTAACATTGTTGAATTTGAAATGATTTGTTTCCCTTGCAAATCAAGCAGTGCTATTGCAATTGGGGCCTGATCAAAAATAGCCCTGAAACGCAATTCACTCTCACGAATAGCATACTCAGAAAGTTTACGTTTACTGATTTCATGATTCAGCAATTTATTCTTTGCCCTAGTTCTAAATATAAATAGGAGTACTAACAGCAACAATACAATTAAGGGAGGTTCTATAATTTAAATATCAGCATATCAAATAAATATGTTATATTTGGCTATTGAAAAACCCGATAACCATCAAGTAATGTCAAAAAAGTATAAACCCATTGGTAAAATAGGTCTATTCGA
>Ga0209124_10000740_pt1 | contig 15191 bp, 15 predicted proteins | sample BarGraIncu01122A_FD_184502 | JGI IMG/M metagenome (GOLD analysis project Ga0209124, IMG submission 184502) | Arctic peat soil microbial communities from Barrow, Alaska - Barrow Graham LP Incubations 011-22A (SPAdes) (version 2) | ecosystem: Environmental > Terrestrial > Soil > Wetlands > Peat...
ATTCACTACTTTTAGCCTCTACCTTGGATGTCATGTTTCTTACTTAGATATGTGGTAATTTCTTGTAAGATAATGATATTCAGGGTATTATCCAAATTTAAAAGAACTTATTTTGCTTATAATCAGATGTTTATATTTTTGTCATGTACTAAGATTTGAAACTACAAATATGAAGAACATTCTATTCTTTCTGCCCTTGTTGCTGGTTGCCCTGGTATCGGATGCTCAATTCAGTAAATACTTTAAAGAAAGCTCCTTGCGGCTCGATTATTACCATTGCGGAAATGCCGTTTCAGAAGAGTTCTTTTTCGGTGAACTGAAACAGGAACCTTTCTGGGGCGGTTCGAAAGCTTCGTTGATCGATACAATGGGTTATGGCACTTATTTTATGGAAGTCCGTTTGGCTGACAGCAACGAACTGCTTTATTCGCGTGGTTTTTGTACCCTGTTCTCAGAATGGCAGACAACTCCTGAAGCAAAAACCACTGGTCGTTGTTATTCGGAGTCGCTGGTGATGCCATTTCCACGCGAAAAAGTGATTGTTTCGATCGAAAGCAGAAATAAGAAAGGTGAGTTTGAAAAGAAGTTTGAATACACTGTCGATCCTAAAAGTTATTTTATAAAAAAGGAACGCGAAAAACTTCCTGTTTTTGATGTGCTCAATTCGGGCGATCCGGCTGAAAAAGTGGATATTGTGTTACTTCCTGAAGGATATACAGAAAATCAGAAAAAACTGTTTATGGATGATTGCCGGAAGTTTGCCGATGAATTATTCGCATATTCACCATACACCCAAAACAAAGACAAGTTTAACATCCGTGGTGTTTGGGCGGCTTCAAATGAAGAAGGCGCTGATATTCCAGGCGAAAACATCTGGAACGAAACGCGCCTGAACAGTTCCTATTATACTTTTGATTCAGAACGCTACCTGATGGTAAACGATTATAAGGGAATACGCGATGTAGCCGGAAATGCGCCTTACGATTACATTTACATACTGGCCAATACCGACAAATATGGTGGCGGTGCCATATATAATTTTTACGGAATCAGCGCTGCACACCATGCCGAAGAAGCCGGGAAGATATACATCCACGAATTTGGTCATTTGTTTGCCGGATTAGGCGATGAATATGTGGGTGGAGTTGAGTATTCCGACTTTTATCCAGCCAATATTGAACCATGGGAACCAAACCTGACCACCCTGGTTCATTTTGACAAGAAGTGGAAAAACATGTTGCCTGAAGGAACCCCGGTTCCAACTCCCGAAAAGTTACGGAATGCTGAAACACTTGGAGTGTATGAAGGTGGCGGATATGTGTCAAAAGGAGTTTACCGTCCATGTATCAATTGCCTGATGAATAACTTTCATACCATCGACGTTTTTTGCCCGGTATGCAGCAAATCTATTCAGAAAATGATTGATTTTAACTATAAGTAAACCCATGTTCGTTGTCTTGATAATTCGTAACCCGGCTTGCTAATAAAATTTGAAGAGCCAGTCCAACCCTATTTTGGCAACTTCCAGATCTTGCTCGGAACTACCGCCTGAAAAAACAGCCAGAATATATCCCGATTTTACTTTTCTGATCAATCCACCTTTGTATCCCAGTTCTCCTGAATAAATTTCACGGATTTTACTTCCGCTATCAAGATGGGTATCGGCCATTTCAGCAGCTTTGGTGCTGGCGATGCCAAGCAGGTTTGCCTTGTCATTGGTTAAATTCCCAACTACTTTCATTTTTGAAGTCCACGATTCGGTAACATCACCAGGAATAAATGCAACAATAGCGACTCCCTTAATCGAAATCTTCTGAGCTGCCTGTTCGATAAGCGCTAAAGATTGATTTACGCGCTTAAGGAATATTTTTTCTCCGGATGTTGATTCTTTCGGTGTTTGCGCCGGGGTGGATGAAATAATCCCGGAAGCCATTGTCATCGTTAATATTAAAAAGATTTTTTTCATGCTTGAATAAGTTTAATTCGGTTGAAGGCGATTATCAAAAATAGTTTTTCAAACAAATATAGGTTGATTTTGCATATTTATTAATGAAAAGATGAATCCCCAAAAAATACCCTGGATAAGTCCCTGAAATCTTCTCTTCTGACGACATTCTTTACTGTATATGTATACTTCGGAAAGGCTTGTATTTATAAATCCTGCTTTTTTAAACGCGAAGACACAAAGGATCAATTTTCCTTTGTGTCTTCGAATCAGGTATTTAAACTATATTAACTATAGTTGTTTAAAAAAGTCGTTTCCTTTGTCGTCAACAATAATAAAAGCAGGGAAATTTTCGATACGGATTTTGCGAATCGCTTCCATACCAAGTTCTTCAAAGTCGATCACTTCACTTGATTTGATACTTTGTTTGGCCAGAATCGCTGCCGGACCACCAATTGAACCGAGGTAGAATCCGCCGTGTTTTTTACAGGCATCGGTTACCTGTTGCGAACGATTTCCTTTGGCAACCATGATTTTTGAACCACCCAAACTCATCAGGAAATCGACATATGGGTCCATACGGCCAGCGGTGGTTGGACCAAAACTTCCGGAAGCCATGCCTTTCGGGGTTTTTGCAGGACCAGCATAATAAACAGGGTATCTTTTCAGGTATTCGGGCATTGGCTGACCGGCATCCAACATTTCTTTCAGGCGTAAATGCGCCATGTCGCGGGCTACAATCAATGTTCCTGATAGATTTAACCGTGTTTTGATTGGGTATTGCGATAAAATTTTCAGCACATCTTCCATTGGCTGATCAAGGTCAATGTCAACAGCCGGTTTTATGTATGGTGCAGTTGCCGGAAGGAAGCGTGCCGGATTTCTTTCCATTTCTTCAAGAAAGATACCATCTTCAGTAATTTTTGCTTTGATATTGCGGTCAGCAGAGCAGCTTACGCCAATGCCTACCGGACACGAAGCAGCGTGACGCGGCAAACGCACCACTTTTACATCATGTACAAAGTACTTTCCACCAAACTGGGCTCCCAGGCCGCATTCCTGACAAATCTTTTCGACCCGTTTTTCCCATTCAAGATCACGAAAAGCTTGTCCACCTTCATTGCCTTCAGTTGGTAAATGATCAAAATATCCGGCAGAAGCTTTTTTAACAGTTGCCAATGTTGCTTCAGCTGAAGTACCACCAATTACAAGGGCCAAATGATATGGAGGGCAAGCAGATGTGCCCAAATCCATGATCTTTTCCTTGATAAACTTAGTGAGGTTTTCATCAGTCAGCAACGATTTGGTTTGCTGGTATAAATAGGTTTTGTTTGCTGAACCTCCTCCTTTCGTCATGAACAGAAACTCGTATGAATTGCCTTTTTCAGCATAAATATCAATCTGGGCCGGAAGGTTATTCCCTGTATTTTTCTCGTCGAACATGGTAAGCGGAACCACCTGCGAATAACGCAAATTACGATCCTGATAGGTTTCATAAATACCTTTCGAAAGATATTCGGCATCAGTTACTCCTGTATAAACATCTTCACCTTTTTTACCAAGCACGATGGCTGTCCCGGTATCCTGGCAGGTTGGCAATTCGCCTTCGGCAGAAACAACCTGATTAAGCAGCATTGTATAAGCCACAAAACGATCATTATCACTTGCTTCCGGATCATCCAGTATTTTAGCCACTTTTTCGAGATGAGCGGCCCGCAAATAGAAAGAAACATCAGCAAAAGCTTCTTTGGCCAATAATTCAAGACCTTCAGGAGCAACTTTCAAGATTTTACGGCCTTCGAACTCAACAGTCGAAACGAAATCTTTGGTCAAAAGACGATACGATGTGGTATCTTTCTTAATTGGAAATGGTTTTTGATAGTTAAATGTTGACATCTTGTTATGCTGTGAATAAGTTAATAATAAATTCAATTCAGCTCAAACAGCTTCGTTTTAAACGGAAACAAATATAGGTAATCCAACAGGATTAAAAGATAACTGAAGCTTCTATTCCCAGTAATTAGTAAGACTTTTAACAAAAAATTCAGAAGTGATTGACTGGAACGGATTTCATTAAAAAGTACTGATAAAACAGCGCTGGTTAGGAAGTAGCACCACGGTCAGGTGAACCATATTTATTATATATTTGCCTGATTGATAAAAAAATTGATTGCAAATAATAGCACTATCACCCCGTCAATCAAAAATTAGAAATATGAATTCAATAAATCTTCGAAAATATTTACGTAGCCGATTTGGGTGCATTCTGCTTCTTTATATAGTTTTTATATGTATTTCATTCATTAGCAGAACAGTATTGCTATCCATGTCGTTTGCCGATGTAAGTCTGAATCCACTGAATCTATTGTGGTCGTATGCTGCTGGATTACTCATGGATACTGTTGCTTTTTCCTATTTCATGATTCCTTTTGTGCTTTTTCTAACATTCGTTTCCGACCGGTTTTTCAATTCGAAGACTCACAAAAAGATAGCCTACACCGTTTATTTTATCACTTTTTATATTCTAATATTCAATGGCGTTTCAGAGTATTTTTTTTGGGAAGAGTTTGGCGTTCGTTACAATTTTATTGCTGTCGATTATTTGATATATACCACCGAAGTTCTGGGAAACATCAAGGAATCATATCCAATGCCAACCCTCATATCAGCCATGCTGGTTGCCGATATTGCACTCACCTATTTCATTGTGAAGAAAAAATTTCTGTCGGTTTCGCTTGAAAGTAAAAGTATAAGAAAACAACGGATATTAAGCGGATTGGCATTGTTGTCAATCCCTGTTTTGTCATTTATCCTGATAAAAAACACCACTGTCGAAATTACAAAAAACAGGTACAACAATGAGTTGGCAAAAAACGGCATACATTCATTGTTTGCCGCTTTCCTGAACAACGAACTTGATTACGAGACTTTTTATGCGACTCAAAGCAACGAGGAAAACTTCAAGCAACTGCACTCATTATTAAAAAGCGAAAACAGTGAATACCTAAGCGACAAACCATTCGATATTTCAAGGCAAATCACCAATTCAGGAGATGAAAAACGATACAATGTTGTTTTAATTACAGTTGAAAGTTTAAGTGGCGAATTCCTTAAATATAAAGGAAGTAAATTAGGTAATGTAACCCCCTCTTGATGCAATTGCTGATAGTTCGTTGTTTTTCAACAATCTATACGCCATTGGAACTCGCACCATTTACGGATTGGAAGCTGTTACCCTGGGTGCGCCTCCAAAACCTGGACAAAGCATAATCAAGCGGCCCAACAACGAAAACATGTTTTCAGTAGGCCAACTTTTCAAAGAACGTGGCTATGAACTAAAATTCATTTATGGCGGCTACGGTTATTTCGACAACATGAATAATTTTTTCTCTCGAAACGGATACGAAATTGTTGACCGAAAAGAATTATCGAAGGAAGAAATTTCCTTTGCCAATATCTGGGGCGTATGTGATCAGGACATTTTTAACCGGACACTCAAAGAATGTGACAAATCTTATGCAATCGGCAAACCATTCCTGAACCACGTGATGACTACCTCAAACCACCGTCCGTATACTTATCCTGAAGGAGTAATTGATATTCCATTGCAAACCAGCCGTGCCGGAGGAGTGAAATACTGCGACTTTGCCATCGGCGAGTTTATTCGAAAAGCCAGCCTGAAACCTTGGTTCAAAAATACTTTGTTTGTAATTGTGGCCGATCATTGTGCCGGAAGTGCAGGACAAACTGAATTACCTTTCATAGAATACCAGATTCCTTTTATAATTTACAATCCCGGACTGGTTAAACCTCAGCAAATTGGCAAACTATGCAGCCAGATTGATGTGGCGCCAACCTTATTGGGCGTAATGAACTGGACTTACAAGAGCAAATTCTTTGGAAAAGACATCCTTAAAATGACTCCGGAAGAAGAATGCGCATTTATTTCGAACTACCAGAAACTCGGTTATATCAAAAATGACCAACTGACTATTCTAAGTCCGCAACAAAAGGTGACAAACTATAAAATCAACGCTCAGACCGGTGAAATGAAAACTGATATAATAGATAAAAACATGCAAAATAAGGCAATAATTTACTATCAATCTGCCAATTACGTTCACAAAGAGAAACTGAATAAATGGGACGAAAAATGAAAATTGCACAATTAATCCATCAAATTTCAAAAGGATTTATGTTATTATTGTTTCTCTTTCTTGTCTGCATAAGCGCAAATGCAGAATCAAAAAAAGACACACTGGTTTATAGGGCTTGGCGAGATACCGTTCGGCTGCAAAAAGCGCAGATTGTTAAGCTTGAACCAGGCAATTCGGCGTTGTATTTCAGGCCAAAGCCTTTTCAATTTGCTAAAAATGTTCCGCTCAATATTTACCAACTCGGAAAAACTTCCTTTTCGAAAAAAAACCTACCGAAACTGGGAGCAATTCTGGCAGGAACTGCATTACTTATTACAGTAGATCAACCCATTACCGATATTGTACAGCAATTTGGCAGGTATATTAATCTATATCCATCACGAAAATCAAAAACTCTTATTGAATTCAATATTGGTGGATTTCATGTAAATGCAATGGAGCTGCCGGATAATACGAACTCTGCAATCTATTATTTAGGCGAAGGTTGGGCCAGCATGTTAATTGCAGGGGGGTTTTATAGCTACGGGCTTGTGACCAATGATTATCGAGCACTTCAAACCACTTCTCAAATAACAGAAACAATTTTCACACTTGGCTTTACAACTCAATTTCTAAAACGAATAACAGGCCGACAAAGCCCCTTGAGGGCAGATGTTCCCGGAGGCGATTGGCATCCGTTTCCTGCCCCTTCGAGATACCAAAAAAGTGTTTCAAACTATGATGCTTTTCCCTCGGGACACTTGGCTACAGCCATGGCAACGATTACTATTCTTGCAGGCAATTACCCCGACAATAGATATATAAAACCAGTTGGCTATAGCTTGATGGGACTGTTAGGAATCTCAATGATTAACAATGGCGTTCATTGGATGAGTGATTACCCCTTGGCCATAGCAATAGGTTATTCATGCGGCAAAATAGCGCTTTCAAGAGGAAGAACAACAATCAATAAAAAAGGCAATGACCATGGCAAATCATCCTCATTGTTGCCCATGTATTTTGGTAATGGAGGCCTTGGGTTAAGTTACCGGGCAACTTTCTAATTTCAATTTTTATTCAACGAAAAAACCTCCGGAGAATAAATTCTCCGGAGGTTTTTTCGTTGAATCATTTCATACTAAGAATCCTCCTTTTCAGGGAAAAGTATTGAGAAAAAGACACTTAAAACCAAAGTTGCAGCAATAAAATACAAAGAGTAAGCTGGTTTAAAACCTAAGTCATTTAACCAATGATTGGCCAGTAATTTCACTCCGACAAAGATCAGCAACACGCTCACACCAACATTCAGGAACCTGAACTTACTGATCATATTTGCCAAAAGAAAGAACAATGACCGGAGTCCGATGATAGCGAATATATTGGAAAAGAAAACAACAAACGGATCAAGAGAAACAGAAAACACCGCAGGAATTGAATCGAGTGCGAATATCACATCTGTAAACTCAACCAAAATTACAACCACCATGAGAGGTGTGAAAAACACTTTTTTATCATGTTTAAAAGCAAATTTGTCTCCATGGTAATCCTTGGAAATATTCAGGTACTTCGAAAGAAATTTAAAGATCGCATAATCATGTGGATCTTTTTCGTCATCGTCTTTTTTTAATAGAATTTTAATACCTTGAAATACCAGAAAAACTCCAAAAATATATAACACCCAGACAAATTGGTGAATCAGGGCTATACCGGCAAAAATGAAAATAAATCGTAAAATAATGGCACCTAAAACACCCCAAAACAATACTGTTTTATAGTTTTTTAGCGGAACAGAAAATCCCTGAAGAACCAAAAGAATAACGAATACATTATCGATCGAAAGTGTTTGTTCAATGAAATAACCTGTCAGATAACTCATCGACATGTAATCCCTATATTCGCCAAGCATTCCCTCAAAGTCAGTCGAGCTGAACCTGAGTCCTGGAGCATATTCCTTGATCACTTCTGATAACCCGACCGGAGTTTCAATTCCATGGAGCAAATGCCCGTAAAATTTCAGGAATACATAAAACCCCATGGATAATGCGAACCAAACACTGCTCCAGATCAAAGCTTCTTTGGTTGAAACGATGTGCGAATTTCGCCCAACAACCAGCAAGTCGATCATTAGAACAGAAATAATCAACAATAAGAAAGCACCCATTAAAATATATTCTGTTGGCATATTAATCAATTAATTTTAGTCACACCACCTGATATTACAAATTTCATTACTTCTGATGGGCTCAGGTCAATCATCTCGACAGAGCTTTCAGGAACAAAAAACATTTCGCCTGATATATTATATGAAAATGGGAAATAAACGGCCACCATTTCGTGCAGTCCAAATTCTTCCAAGTTTCGCTCAGTCGCAAACCCTAGTTTCCATAAATTGTTTTCCTTATCGATACAAACCCTGACAGGAACATTAAACTTCTTCTCTTTTCCGACGAATGCAGTAAATAGATCATTGATTGAGGAATAGATCACGTTCAACAGTGGTAAACGTTTCAGGAGCCTTCGGGTAAACCATGTAAATGGTTTAACAATGATGGTTTGCCCAATTAATCCAAGTAGCGTAAGTATTACGAACAAAACTACCACGCCAATTCCAGGAATATTCAGCTGAAAATGTTCTTTTAACGGATCGCGGATTAGGCGGTCGGCAAAATCGAAAATGTAAAAAACTGAATACAAGGTTACCGCCAAAGGACCTAGTAACAATAATCCTTGCAGAAAATAGGTAAAGATGCGTTTCATCGTATTTTTTTTGCGAAAGATACGACATTTACCCATCGCAAATAAGTGACTACTTTCTGATGTCCTTAAATAATTGTTATAAATGCGGTAAACAATCTGGGCATTTAAATTGTATTCTACTAAAACTAAGTCATGAAACTATTTGGAACGATCATGCTGATCTTATTGACTATGATTGTCAATGAACAAGATAAAAACAAAAATAAGAATACTACTATAATGAAATACAATGAATTAAACAACCTTGAAAAATCAGTAATTGAAGGGAAAGCCACTGAACGACCTTATACAGGTAAATATTATAAGTTTGACGAGAAAGGCACCTATCTGTGCAAAAAATGTAATGCCCCATTGTATCGATCATCCGACAAGTTTGATGCCCACTGCGGTTGGCCCAGTTTTGATGAAGAAATTCCAGGTGCTGTAAAACGAATAAAAGATGCCGATGGGCAACGAACAGAAATTGTTTGTGCAAAGTGTGGTGCACATCTTGGGCATGTATTTACAGGAGAAGGCTTTACGCATAAAAATGCACGACATTGTGTCAATTCTGTTTCATTGAATTTTATGCCGGAACCGAAAAAATAAAAAAGCGGTCAATAATTGATTGCTTACTCTTTCCCATGCAGATTTTTTGCGTCCCCAATCTTCCTGAATGCTTATTCATTCACCTTTCTAAATCGAATCAAATTGAGTCAACCGACCTATTTATATTTAAAGAATAACTCCAGAAACCATAACAGGATCGAAAGTTCAATTTGAACAATAAAAAGAAAACAACCCAATTGAAGTTATATTTTGAGATAAAATCAATGCATACGGAGAAAACATACCGCTTATATTATAAAACATACTCAAAAAATTTACAACTTGAATAACAGATAATTACACGGCATGAATATTTTTGGATTTTTCAACATTAATAAATTCTTAAAAAAACTTAAAAATAGTTACCAAATATCTATTACATTAGCATCGCAATAAAATAATAGTTTATTAAATTTTTAATTGGAATTCCTTTTCTCTTTTAACCAATATCTATTTTCCGATCGAACTAAACTAAATTTGGAACAAGGATTATCAGGCTCTGATAATCCTTTCCTTTTTTTAATAAGCGTGATTAACAATTAAAATCTGGTTTAATTTTTTGCAGATGTTTTTCTTGATTTGGTATGAGAATAATGATTTCTTCTGAATAGCTTCAAAAGAATTAAAAAAAGAAAACTTAAATTCTTACTTATATTAACTTTAGATAGAAGCGAAAAGTGGATAACAGCTAATTTGACAAATCATCAAAGTCAACACTTGTGTAATTTTTTACAGAACCAACTTCTTCGAGTTCATTTTCGCCAATGGTTTCTAACTCTTCATATCCGGAATTAATTTCAGAATCATAATCATCTTGCTGATTTTGATCAATATATGAAATCACTTCCTGTAACCCATCAACAAACTTCTCAAAATCCTCTTTGTACAAAAAAATCTTGTGTTTCTCAAAATAGAAATTTCCATCCTGCTCATATCGTTTTTTGCTTTCAGTAATTGTGAGATAAAATTCATCTCTTCTCGTTGATTTAACATCGAAAAAATAAGTTCTTTTTCCTGCTCTGACAGCCTTTGAGTAAATCTCTTCCCTAAATTTACTATCAACTTCCAACTTTTCCTCATTCTTTATAAAATCATCCATCTTACTCTTTTTTAGTTTATTCCATTCTTACCTATCCAAATATATAAAGAAAAATCGAGAAAAACTAATAATTATAAAATCTATTGAACGGCATTATTTAATGTTAGTCCGACATTAGTCCTTCAAGCGATGGAAGCCGTTGTTTTGTACCATGGAAGAGGTATTTCAGGTAAAGCCATCCTGATACGCCACTCCTTAGGAAAGTAATTGTTGACACGGTTGCCTAAGTTTTTCACAAAGCCAAGTGGTACGTCCTGATATTGAACTAACAACCATCCTTTTGCGGTTGAATCAATCCTAATTTCTTCTTTTTTCTGAAATAAAAGAGCCTCCAGCAAAGTCAGTTCTACAATGTCGAAAATTGCCGGATTACGATCAACAGACAGGGCATAAGCATGTTCAGGAAGAAGATCATTCTTTTTAAACTGAGCTACTGGCAATCCAAAGCTGATAATCCGAAGCTGACCAAAGAGGACATTTAACAATGAAATTTTAGCTCCAGGAAAAGCAATCAGAAATTCGTTTTTTGCAAAAAATTCAGAATCGGTGGTTATGAGCCAATTTTGGATTTCTGAAAATTGTTTTGGCATTTTTTCGAGTCGAGACTTGATTTTCTTCGGGATTGAAAATGAATCAATTCCATCTCGTTTCCGAATTAAGGTCAGAAAAAAACCTTCGCCTTTTACCTTGTGAGGAAGAAAGCGGTATCCGAACAAATCATTTATTTTCACTTCTTCAACCCCCCAATTTTCCTGAAGTGGAATCCTGATGCTTTCAAAATCCTGGTTTTTGGACAACCATTTTAGGTTTTCTTCGTTTTCTTCCGGATTAAAAGTACAGGTACTATAAATCATATAACCACCTGTTTTCAGTGAAGGCCAAATATCAGCCAATATGCGGCGTTGACGTGTGGCACATAGGTTTGTATTGTCAACCGACCATTGCTGAATAGCCGAAGCATCTCGCCGGAAAAGTCCTTCTCCCGAGCAGGGTGCATCAACCAAAATCAAATCGAATAAGCCTTCTAAATTGCTAAAATCAGCAGGGTCATTATTGCATACAACCACATTCTGGTGTCCCCATTTATGGATGTTTTCATTGAGAACCGACACACGCGAACGGATCACTTCGTTGGCTATTAGCAAATCATTGCTGTCCAGAAGACTGAGTAAATGAGTTGATTTTCCGCCTGGGGCAGCGCACAAATCAAGAACAATCCGGCTTCCGGTGTGTTCTGTCTGCCTGAAAGCTTGCTCTACAAACATCGAACTGGCTTCCTGAACGTAATATGCTCCGGAATGAAAGATCGGGTCGAGTGTAAATGATGGTCGTTCATTCAGGAAAATACCGGTTTCAGACCACGGAATCAGTTCTGAATTAGTTGGCAAACTGAATTTTCGTGGATTGGTTCGCAAACTAATGGCGGGAACCTGATCGATTGAATGCACAAAACATTCAAAATCAATAGGAAATTGGGTTTTTATTCGCTCTAAAAAGGCGAGTGGCAATATTTCGGAAGTCTTTTTGATGGTATTTTGAGTTTTCTTTTGATATTTGCCGACAAGATAATTTGATTGAGCTAATAAAACAAATGGTCATGGTGAATCAGACAATGGTTGAAGAATTAAACAGGCAAACAGATGCAACTAATTTGGTTGAAATGCTGCGAAAGGTAGCAAAACAATTTCCGGGGAAAGTAATTTTCACCACCAGCTTAGGGATTGAAGATCAGGTGATAGCTGATATCATTTTTAGTAATAACCTGGATATTAAAGTAGTGACTCTGGATACTGGTCGGCTTTTTGAAGAAACTTATAAAGTACTGAATCGCACATTAGAAAAATATGGAAAACCCATAGAGGTATATTTCCCCAAAAATGAATCGGTTGAAAAAATGATTACAGAAAAAGGTCCTCTGAGCTTTTATTTGTCGCTCGAGAACCGCAAGGAATGTTGTCAAATTCGCAAAGTTGAACCGCTGACTCGTGCTTTGAACGGCAAAGAATGTTGGATTACAGGCCTGCGTGCTTCTCAATCAGAAAACCGCCATGATCTTGATTTTTTTGTCTGGGATGCCGGATTTCAGCTGATTAAATGCAATCCACTGCTAAATTGGTCGCTCGAATATTGTCAGAAATATGTGAAGGAGAACAATGTACCTTACAATGTTTTGCACGACCGTGGTTTTGTGAGCATCGGCTGTGCCCCCTGCACGCGCGCCATCCAACCTGGCGAAGATTTCCGTGCCGGTCGTTGGTGGTGGGAAAACAACTCGAAGAAGGAATGCGGGTTACATACACATCAGGAATAGTCAGTGGTCAGTCGCAGTTTAGTTGTTAATGTTATCGAGTTGTCTAAAATTGTTGTCGAGTTGTAATGTAGTCATATCATCAGTTTATAAAAAAAATCCAGTGTTACATGATATTTAAAGATTCAAAAACTTGAAAACGATCACAACTTGATAATAAAGATAACCCTAACTATCCACAATTTCTCTTCCAAACGGAGTCAGTGCCAGTGATACAAGTTTGAAATGTTGTTTTGCCCAGGGAATTCCGATAATAGTGATGCCCAAAAGTACTCCGAAAATCAGATGGGTCAATGCAATCCAGATGCCACCAATGAGTAACCAAATCAGGTTCATAATGGTTGACAGGCAGCCAGGTGCCGATGGTTTTAGTACGATAGTTTTACCAAAAGGCCACAGAGCCAGCACTGCCAGCTTGAATGCCTGAATACCGAATGGAATCCCGATAATGGTGATGCACAGCAAAATCCCAGCGACCAGATATTCAATAAAAACCAGAAAACCTCCAAAAATCAGCCAGATTAAATTTCCAAGTATGCTCATCGAAGTTTGTTTTAGTTGAACGAATTTACAGGTTTCAAATATCTTTCAGACTAAAAAAATCGAAAATATTAAACTAAACCTTTGTCAGTTTCCATTTTCCTTTCCTGAAATAATACCAGGCTGTCAGAGTCAGAGCCGTTTCAGCAGCTACAATGGCTATCGAGATTCCGTATATTTTCAGGTCAAACACAATGGCAAGCAAGTAGGCCAATGGTATTTCGAAAAGCCAGAAGCAAAACAAATTGATGCGGGTTGGGGTCACAGTATCGCCACTGCCGTTAAAAGCCTGAATCATAACCATTCCCAAAGCATACGAAACAAAACCGATGCTAATGATTCGCAGACTTATTGATCCATTGGCTATTACGCTCGGATCGTTGATGAATAAACGAATAAAAGTTTCCGGAAAAATGATCAAAACGATTCCAACCAACCCGAGCAAAATCATATTTGCATAAGCTGTAATCCAAACTGTTCGTTCTGCGCGTTCAGGTTGTTTGGCTCCCATATTTTGCCCGACCAATGTCGATGCGGCGTTGCTCAAACCCCAAGATGGCAGCAACACAAAAACCACGATCCTTATAGCAATGGTATATCCAGCCATTACATCAGAACCCAGTACAGAAATAATTCGATAAAGGGCAATCCAACTTGATGTTGCAATAATGTTCTGAAGGATACCTCCAGTCGAAAGTCTTAGTAATTTCATCATCACGTTCAACTTTATTCTGACATGGTCAAGTTCAAGCCTGATTCTTTTATGACCCTTAAAAAGCAGGTAAAACTGAAAACAGACCGCCAACCCGCGTCCAGTGGTGGTTGCTACGGCAGCACCTTTCAATCCAAGTTCAGGAAATGGACCAATACCGAAAATCAATAATGGATCAAGAATAATATTGATCAGATTTGCCATGATCAATACTCGCATTGAAATTGCTGCATCACCGGCACTCCGGAATACCGCATTGATAATGAACAACAACATAATGACAGAATTCCCGCCAAACATGATGGCTGGAAACATATAACCGGCTTCTGCCATTTCTTCGGAAGCACCCATCAACAATAAGAATTGTTTGGCGTAGATGATTCCCGGGATAGCAATCAGAATAGACACGATCAAACCTGAAATGATTGCCTGAAATGCGACAGTTCCAGCTTTCCCAGCTTTTTTCTCTCCGATACGGCGGGCTACCAATGCGGTAGTTGCGGTGCTTAGACCCATTCCTATTGCATAAACAATGGTCATGCTCGATTCTGTGATCCCAACTGTGGCAACCGCATTGGCTCCAAGTTTTGAAACGAAAAAAATATCGACTACGGCAAATATTGATTCCATGATCATTTCGAGCACCATTGGTATAGAAAGAATGAGTAGCGCTTTGCCTATACTGTCACTGGTGAAATCGCGGTCGCTTCCGGCGATGGCTTCTTTTATGTCGGTCCATAACAATGACAATCGGATGGATTTTATTTGGTCAACAATAGTTAACACTTTTTTATCAGTCATGATAAAAATGATTTTGAAGTAAGAAAAATAAAACGATAGGGTTAAAAAATGCGAATCCGCTTCCTGCCTTGCAGAAAATTAACGGATTGCGGGATAATAGACCGCCGGAATTGAAGTAAGTTTCATGATTCGGTCCTTTTAATTTGCTACAAAAATAAGAAAATTTGATTTTAAACAATAGACATTATACAGAATAAATTGTTATTACGTTCTTTTACATATATTTGTGACCCATAGGCACAATAACTATGGGATTAAAACTTGACAAGATCAGAAAGAACCCGGTACAATTTCTCAGTCTGACA
>Ga0209124_10000744_pt1 | contig 15160 bp, 17 predicted proteins | sample BarGraIncu01122A_FD_184502 | JGI IMG/M metagenome (GOLD analysis project Ga0209124, IMG submission 184502) | Arctic peat soil microbial communities from Barrow, Alaska - Barrow Graham LP Incubations 011-22A (SPAdes) (version 2) | ecosystem: Environmental > Terrestrial > Soil > Wetlands > Peat...
GCCAATGGCGTATGCTTCCTTTGAGTTTTCCTCCTTGGCAAACAGTTTATTACTATTTTACTGTTTGGAAGCATAAAGGAACTATTGAACGTATTCACGAACACCTTCGTGATAAAGTCCGCATTAAAGCAGGTAAAGACAAATCTCCCAGTTTGGGTCTTATTGACAGTCAATCCGTAAAAACAACCCGTAGTGGCGGAATTTGTCGTGGTATTGATGGTGGCAAGAAAATTAAGGGACGTAAAAGACACATTATCGTTGATACATTAGGACTGCTCATTGCTGTTGTTGTTCACGCTGCAAATGAACATGATAGCAAATCAGCACCTAAAGTAATCGCATTATTAAAAGAACGTTTTAGTAGATTAATCAAGATCATTGCCGATGGCGGTTATCGTGGTGAATTAATTGAAAACACCAAAACAAACTTCGGTTTAATTCTCGAAGTCATTCTCCGAAAAGATGACTCGCCTAAATTTCAAGTTATACCCAAAAGATGGGTGGTTGAAAGAACTTTTGCTTGGTTTGAAAGTTATCGAAGACTTTCTAAAGATTTCGAATTTCTTACTGACACAAGCGAAACTATGATACGTTTAGCGATGATTAAACTTATGCTAAACAGACTAATATTATTTTTTAAACAGTTTCTAAATAAAAATTCTTAGAACTAAAGGAGTTCGCTAGAATTCTAACGAGTCATTTACAGCATCTCCAAATATAATAAAAACGTTTCAGCTAAATTTTTCTCAAGAATGAATCAAACTTTAAACTACACTGAATTGTATGAAAGCTATTCGCCGAAAATTCGGCGGTATCTCAATAGTACTTTTAGCATTGAAGATTCAGAAGACTTATTGCAAGATATTTTCATGAAAGTGTATAAATCCTTAAACACATTTCGGAACGAGTCGAGTATTAATACATGGATTTATCGCATTGCCACCAATGCGGTTATTGATAAATTGAAAAGCAGTAACTATAAGTTTAGCAAAACGCAGCAGGAGTTAGATGCCAAAGAGATTCATTATGACAACAGCCACCTTATCACCACTTTTGATACCCAAATAGAAAAAAAAGAAATGTACGATTGCATCCGGCAATTTATCGGAGAACTAACCGAAAAGAACAGGTCTGCATTTGTGCTTAGCCAATACGAAGGTCTTTCCAATGCAGAGATATCCGAAATACTTCAAATCAGTGTCGCTTCGGTCAAAATCAGGCTGCATAGAGCAAAAGAAGTCCTGAAAAACACATTAACAGCAAATTGCAATATCTTCTTCGATGATTGTAGCGAAATAAGTTGTGAACCTAAATGAATATTTTGTATCCTTTTTTTTTGATTATCGTCTATAGCAATATATCACGCTATGTGTAACTAAAAAGAAATCAAAATGAAAGAGAATTGTTCATGTGCTGTCAATGCCACAGAGAAAACCTATGAAGTAGTAAAAATTGAAAAGACAAACAATGTCTGCCCCATGTGCGAAGATTTCGCAAAATCACAAACCGAAAAGAAAACGCCAATAGCGGTTCTTTCATGTGAAGGTGCCTGTTTACGAGGCGAAGTTTCCCGTCAGGCAGCCAATTTAATCTGCTTTTCTCTGTTGCCGAATGAAACGTCACGAATTTGTTTAGGTGGAGCATTTACGAAAAGCACGGGTCAACGCAATTTAGTACGTAATGCAAAGCGGGTCATTATTCTCGAAGGGTGTTTTATCAATTGCGCCTCCCGAATGATGAAAGGTGTAATCGCAGATCTTAAACCTGAAATTATAATAGTTGACCGACTATATGAATTCGATAGAAACTTGTTTGGGGTTGATCAAGTAACCGAGGCGCAAATAAAGGAATTTGCCCAAGAAGCTGCTCAGAAAGTTGTACAGCAGATTACTTAAAAACAAATTAAATGCTATTTTTCCAGAATAGGATTTAGCCTGCATTTTTTATTTAATTCAATCTTTATGAAATTTTAGTGCTAATAATTTGTGTCAGAATAAAAGATGTCGTATGTTTGCGACATACAACAACTTATTATGATAAAATCAGAAGTATTTGAAAAAGAGCTACAAGAGTTAGCCACATTCGCCAAAGTAATTTCACATCCTGCACGTTTGGCAATTCTAAAGTATTTGGCAGAAACAAAAACCTGTATTTCGGGTGATATTTCCGACAAACTGCCTTTGAGTCGCACTACTGTTTCGCAACATTTAAAAGAATTGCGAGATATGGGATTAATACATGGCGAAATTGATGGAATGAAAATCAATTATTGCTTGTGTGGAACATGCATTGCCGAAAAATTGGAACTTTTCGATAACTTTTTTACTAAAATAAAAGCGGTTGATATAGACTGCTCAAATGAAAACCATTGTAATTAAACTAATTACCAAAACAATTAAAAATAATTCATCATGAAAGTTTCTAGGAAAATTCAGTTACTAACGCTGCTTTTAGTAGTAATCACATTTAATGCTTGTGCAAACCCCAAAAAGGAAAGCAGTCAGGCAAGTTCCGAAAACAGTGCTAATCAACAAACACAAATAAAACAAACCGTAAAGGCAGCGTCTCCTTTACATGCCGAACTCAACAAAGCAAAAGAAACAGGGAAAGCTGTATTTGTAGTTGTTACCGGAACAGGTGCAGCGGATGTAAATAAAGCAATGTCAATTGCCAAAAGCGCAACTACCATATATAAAAATGCCGTGGTGATTCAAATGAATAGGGACTTACCTGTAAATGCCGATTTAGTAAGCGAATGGGGTTTATCAGGTGCACCGCTACCGCTAATTTTATCTATTTCACCAAAAGGATATGCAACAGGGGGTTATGCTCTTGCTGATGCTACAGCCGACAAAATTGCTGCATTAGTTCCAAGTCCCAAAATGGATGACGTTTATGCAGCGATAAATAACAAAAAATATACATTCATCATTGTATCTAAAAAGTCAAATATAGATAAAGCAGGGATTCTTACAAATTGTAAATCGGCAGCAACCCAATTGAAAAACAACGTTGCAATAATCGAAATTGATTTGGCAGACCCAAAAGAAGCTGCATTTATCAAACAACTCAATTTGAAAAGTGCGCCCAATACAACATCTGTGTTGGTGTTAAACGCATCGGGACAAACCACAGGCTCGTTTAATGGAAAAGTTGATGCAGCACAATTAGTAGGTGCAGCAACAAAAGTTGTCAAAAGTTGTGGTACAAGCTGTAGTCCGGGCGGTTGCTAAATAAAAAAATCATGAGATTAATAGATTTAGTATTAAAAGAGCTGTGGCATCGTAAGTCGCAGCTTACTTCCGGCTTATTGGCTATAACCCTTGGAATTGGAGTAATTGTTGGCATACGCACTATTTCGGTAGTTTCCGAAAAAGCGGTGGCGGTAAACCTCGACAATTTAGGTGCAAACATTTTGGTGTTGCCACAAGCAACCAGTGTAGATAATTATTACTCTGCCGATATCGACGCGCCAACCTTCCCCGAAAGTTATGTAGAGAAAATTGTAACTTCCACCTTGCCCGGTGTCGATAATATGTCGCCAAAGCTGACACGTCGTGTAAAAATTGGAAACGAAAATATTGTTTTGACAGGTATTTTACCCAAAAGCGAAATTGCTTCTAAACCAATATGGCAACAAGGTGGAATCGTTGGTAAAAAAGTAAATGCTAGTTGCGCTCCAAAACCGGGTGCATCACCTGCCAAATACGTTGATCCCAAATTGCAACGCAAGGGAATTGATGACCTTGCCGAATCGGATTGTTTTATTGGTTCGGCTGTGGCTCAACGATTGAAGCTGAACGAAAAAAGTACTCTAACTATTGAAGGAAAAGATTTTACGGTTGTAAAACTTTTGCCCGAAACAGGTACTGTGGACGATGACCGTGTATTTGCAAACCTGCATACCGTTCAAAAACTTTTAGGCACGGGAGAACAAATCAGCGCCATTGAAATAATGGGCTGTTGCAGTCAAATATCAGACGGACTTTTGAGTAAACTCCGTAATGTATTGCCCGATACACGCATTACCACCATTGGTCAAATTGTTTCTACACAAATAGAAACCAACCGAATGATGAACAAAATATCATTGGTTTTTCTAATCATTATTCTTTTTGTAGGTAGCATTTCCATTGGAAATTATATTTGGGCTAACGTGAACGAACGCCGCAAAGAAATTGGAATTCTCCGCATGATTGGCTACCACAAACGCCACATTTATTATATCTTGGTGTTGAAAGCCTTGATAATGGGAATAGTGGGTGGAATAGCCGGATACATTGTTGGAACATTGGCAGCCGTTTGGTTGGGTCCACAATTTATTGGAATAGTAGTAAGTCCAATTTACACCTTGCTACTTTTATCCATTGGGTTATCCATTTTTATTTCAGTTTTGGGCTCTCTTATTCCTGCATATATGGCCGGAAAAATCGAACCATTTTCAAATATGCAGGAAGATTAGATGAATTTATCGTTCGGCTTTTCCGCTTGGTTTACCCAAAATTTACTCATTTACAATCAACTAAGTGCTTGGTTTATTCTTGTAACTTGCAACTAAAAACTCGTAACTAATTTATGCTGATACAAATAAATAATCTCACAAAAACATATCAACGCCACGATGGAGCAATCAATGCAGTTGATAATCTTTCACTGGATATTCCTAAAGGTTCGTTTGTTACCATTACAGGTGCTTCGGGTTCAGGGAAAACAACTTTGCTTTTGATTTTAGGTGGTCTATTACAACCTACTTCAGGCAAAATGAAATACAATGCCAATGAATTAGATTTGCTCAAAGAAAAGGACATGGCTACTTTCCGCAGCAATCATGTAGGTTTCGTTATGCAGAGCTTTGCCCTTGTTCCTTACCTTACAGCCTTGGAAAATATTTCTATTGCTTTAAATGTAAAAGAAAACGACAAGGACAAAAACCGAAAGCGAGCGTTAGAACTATTGGAATGGGTTGGCTTGTCCGACCGCACTACTCATTACCCCAAAGAACTTTCCGCAGGTCAACAACAACGCGTAGCAATAGCCCGGGCATTGGCAAACAATCCTGATTTATTACTTGCTGACGAACCAACCGGAAATCTGGATCCAAATCTATCGGAAGAAATTTTGGGTATTTTAAAAGAGATAAACCAAAAACAGGGAACTACTGTTGTTATGGTTACTCATAGCCCAATGGCTGCCGAATACGGCGATACAAAAATTCAACTCAAAAACGGTAAATTACATACCAACGAAAAAGTATAATCATGAAAACAATAGAAATTTTCGAAGAGGCAATGTGTTGCCCAACCGGTTTATGTGGACCAAGTATTAATCCGGATTTATTGAGAATATCAGCAGTATTGGACACCTTAAAACGAAAGGGCGTTAATATATCCCGTCACAATTTAAAAGATGAACCTCAACTCTATGTCTCGAACAAAACCGTAAACGATTTTTTGATGAAATACGGCGTTGAAGGTTTACCAATCACATTGGTAGATGGCGAAATTGTAGTTTCAAAAACATATCCAACTACTAAACAACTGAGTGAATGGACAGGCATTAATCTGAATTTTATACCAGTCAAATAAAATTTAAGAACCTAATGAAAGATTTTAAATTATCAGAAATAGATTTGACCAAATATCTGTTCTTTACGGGTAAAGGTGGCGTAGGCAAAACTTCTATTGCTTGCGCTACAGCTATAGGATTAGCCGATACCGGAAAGAACATTTTATTAATCAGCACCGATCCCGCGTCTAATTTACAAGATGTGTTTAATCAGCCACTAAATGGCAACGGTACAAGCATAGCCGAAGTTCCTAACCTCACTGTCGTAAATCTCGACCCCGAAGAAGCAGCAGCCAAATACAAAGAAAGTGTAGTTGCCCCTTTCCGTGGCAAACTACCCGAAAGCGTTATTCAAAATATGGAAGAACAGCTATCAGGGTCATGTACGGTGGAAATTGCGGCTTTCAACGAGTTTTCCGATTTTATCACAGACAAAGCAAAGCAAAAAGAATACGATCATATTATTTTCGATACAGCCCCAACAGGACATACGTTGAGAATGCTGCAACTGCCTTCAGCTTGGAGCACATTTATAAGTGAGAGTACACACGGTGCGTCTTGTCTTGGTCAATTATCTGGTTTGGAAGCACGAAAAGAAATTTATAAACAAGCCGTTCAATCGCTTGCCGATGGCCTTGCTACCCGATTGGTTTTAGTGAGTCGCCCCGAGGTTTCGGCATTGAAAGAAGCCGCCCGCTCTTCGCACGAATTGCAACTGTTAGGAATTCAAAATCAGTTATTGATTATCAACGGACTGTTACAACAGTTTGATGAGAATGACGAGATTTCCAAACAAATTCAAAACAGACAACAATCGGCATTACAAAACATGCCTCTTGAATTAAAAGAATATCCTGTTTATAGCGTTCCTCTTCGTTCTTATAATCTATCGAATATCTCTAATATCCGTCAATTGTTGACCAAAGACAATCTATCAGGCACCAAAGAATATAAGCCGCTTGAAGATGAAAAAAGTTTAGATGATTTGATAAACGACTTGTATTCTTCAGGCAAAAGGGTTGTTTTTACTATGGGTAAAGGTGGAGTTGGAAAAACTACCATTGCAACCAATATAGCGTTGGGATTGAAAAAACGGGGCACAAAGGTTCACTTAACTACAACCGATCCAGCCAATCATCTCAACTACGACTTTGTCATTAAAGCGGGAATAACGGTCAGTAAAATAGATGAAACCGTAGTATTGGAAGCATATAAAAATGAGGTGAGAGCCAAAGCCAGGGAAAACAATATGTCGGACTCAGATATGGAATATATCGAGGAAGATTTGCGTTCTCCATGTACGCAGGAAATAGCCGTTTTCAAAGCATTTGCCGATATTGTGGAAAAAGCAAACAATGAAATCGTTGTTATTGACACAGCTCCAACCGGTCATACACTTTTGTTGCTGGACGCAACCGAAAGTTATCACAAAGAAGTGGAACGTACTCAGGGCGAAGTTTCGGGTGCTGTTGCTCATTTGCTACCTCGTTTACGCAATCCACAGGAAACAGAAGTAGTTGTCGTTACACTACCCGAAGCAACACCTGTATTTGAAGCTGAAAGATTACAAAAAGATTTGCAACGTGCAGGTATTCATAACAAATGGTGGGTTGTAAATTCTTGTTTATCATTAACTCAAACCAAAAACCCATTTTTGCAAGCCAAAGCACAAAGCGAATTAGCTTGGATTGAAAAAGTAAAACAATTATCAAATCGTAATACCGCTTTAATAGAGTGGAAAGATATTTAAGGAAAATGATTCAGTCAAAGTCCATTTCTGATGATTTCACACAAATGTAATATGATTTAGTTGGAAACAATTGTTTTATGTCGTATGTTTGCGACATAAAACAATAACACTCGTATTACTTTAAAATCAAACACAATGGAAACAAACTGGATTATTCTAGCCCTGATTTTTGTCTGTGCAATTGCTTTGATTATTTTTCTGGGAATAAGAAATCAAAAAGACAAAAACGACGTAATTTCATCTTTGAATATTCAAGAGGATATGGAAGAAGATTCAGAACGAGAAAAGGACATAGATTAAAAAACTTGTCTGACTTGATTATTATTTTACAACAATCTATTGTTCTACGTTTATGACATTTTTCAACAAAGCAAAATGACAAAATCAGAAGTATTTGATAAAGATTTGCAAGATCTAGCCAATTTCGCCAAAGTAATTTCACACCCGGCTCGATTAGCTATTCTAAAGTATCTGGCCGAAACTAAAACATGTATATCGGGTGATATCTCCGACAAACTGCCACTCAGTCGCACCACTGTTTCACAGCATTTAAAAGAATTGCGTGAAATGGGACTCATACACTGTCAAGTGGAAGGATTAAAAATCAATTATTGCTTATGCGGTTCAGCGATTGATGATATCAAGTTGGCTTTTAATGATTTCTTCAAAGAGATAGATTGTAAAGAGATTACTTGTAAATAAACTAATAAAAAATATACATATGTCAAAATTAAATGTACTATTCGTGTGCTTACACAATTCTGCTCGCAGCCAAATGGCTGAAGCATTTCTAAACTCTTTGGCTGGCGATAAATTCTTTGCCGAAAGTGCAGGTTTAGAAGCCGGAACATTAAACCCCTACGTTGTTCAGGTAATGAAAGAAGTAGGTATTGACATTTCTCAGAACAAGACAGACAGTGTATTTGAGTTTTTCAAACAAGGGCGTTTATATGCTTACGTCATTGCCGTATGCGATGCAGCAAATGCCGAAAGATGCCCTATTTTTCCTGGCATTTGTAATCGGATAAATTGGTCTTTCCCTAATCCGGCTGAATTCAAAGGTACAGACGAAGAAATTTTGGCAGAAACGCGAAATGTAAGAGATATGATTAAAGCCGAAATTGAAAAATTTATAGTAGCATATTCAAAATAACAAATTCAACACATATAAACATGAAAGTATTAATTCTTTGTACAGGAAACTCATGTCGCAGCCAAATGGCACACGGCTTTTTACAATCGTTCGACTCAACTATTACCGTTTGTTCGGCTGGTACACAAGCCTCAGGCAAACTCAACCAAAAAGCTGTTGCCGCCATGAAAGATGCAGGAATAGACATTAGTAACCACACTTCCGACTCAGTAGATAAATACCTGAAAGATGAATGGGATTATGTAATCACAGTTTGCGGTGGTGCAAACGAAGAATGTCCCGCATTTTTCGGCAAAGTAAAACACCGCTTACATATTGGTTTTGATGATCCAAGTCACGCCGAAGGAACTGAAGAATTTATCTCGAGCGAATTTATCCGCGTTCGCGATGAAATTAAAGAAGGTTTCTTTAAATTCTATATAGAACAAATCAAACCACAATTATGAAAACCCGTCTTAAATTCCTCGACCGTTATCTAACACTCTGGATTTTCCTTGCCATGTTTATTGGTGTATTTTCGGGGTGGATGTTTCCTTCGGTGGCTGTATTTTGGAATAGCATGTCGTCAGGCACTACAAATCTGCCTATCGCCATTGGATTAATTGTTATGATGTATCCGCCATTGGCAAAAGTGAAATACGAAGAACTTGGGGAAGTATTCCGCAATACCAAAGTTCTTACATTATCATTGGTTCAAAACTGGATTATCGGACCGGTATTGATGTTTGCACTTGCCATTTTACTATTCAAGTTTTTCCCGGGTGAAAACAATTCTAATCTGCCGTATGTATACGGAATTATCATGATTGGATTAGCTCGATGTATTGCTATGGTAATTGTGTGGAACGATCTAGCCAAAGGAGATACGCAATATGCAGCAGGATTGGTAGCTTTCAACAGTATATTTCAGGTACTGTTCTTCTCGGTTTATGCATGGTTCTTTATAGCCATTGCTCCGGGTTGGTTTGGTATTCCTACAAGCGATGCCGTTTCTAAGATTACCATCGGGCAAATTGCTGAAAGCGTTTTCATTTACTTGGGAATCCCATTTATTACCGGTTTCCTGACACGGTTTATTCTTATTCGGATGAAAAGCAAAGAATGGTATCACACCAAATTTATTCCAAAAATCAGTCCGCTAACGCTTATTGCCCTGCTCTTTACCATTGTAGTAATGTTCTCGCTCAAAGGCGAATACATTGTAAAAATACCAATGGACGTGGTGTTAATAGCAGTTCCATTGCTTATTTATTTTGTTATCATGTTTGTCGGTTCATTTTTCATGAGCAAAAAAGCAGGTGCAACCTACGAGCAATCAACAACCTTATCATTTACCGCTGCCAGCAATAATTTTGAACTAGCCATTGCAGTTGCCATAGCCGTTTTCGGTATCAACTCCGGCGAAGCTTTTGCAGCAGTTATTGGCCCATTAGTCGAAGTTCCGGTAATGATTGCATTAGTAAATGTAGCATTTTGGTTCAAGAAAAAGTATTTTGTAAAAACATTATTAGCAGATAATTGATTTGGAATTCCAAATCCAACAACAAGCCTCAATAGTGGATTCACTATTGAGGCTTTTCTGATAAAGGCTTTAACTACGAGTTGCATAAATTCTAGCCAGTAACACTTGTCTGAATACTTTTTTTGTCAAGTATTCAGCACAGTATACTTGACAATATTGAAATAACTTTGAACAAAAAAAACTATTGATTCTTTTGCAGATTTGCAACTGCATAAAGTGGATAGACTTCTATATTTTGGTACGCTGAAAAATTCTCTTGTGATATTCGAATACCTTTCTCTGTATTTTTCAAATCCATAAAAATTCTGAGACTTTGCATGCTGCCTTTTGTTCCTACTTTTACTTCGATGGGTACAATTCGCGTGTCCAGTTGAATTAAATAATCAACTTCTGCATTGCTGCTTTTAGCTTCGCGATGCCAATAATAAAGGTTTTGTCGTTGATAGCAGGATGCTGATTTCACTAACTCCAATCCCACATTCAACTCAGCAAGGGCACCTTTATTTATCGAATCAAAATCATTTCTAAGCAATACTTCCGAAAGTTTCAAACCCAGAATACGTTGAAAAATACCTGAATCGAAAACAATAAATTTCCTCATTTTGGGATTTATTTCTGCTCCCAATGGAACTCCATTGGCGGCACTATGAGTAATTGGAAGAATCATGCCAGCCAGCGTCAGAAGTTCAAGAGCATCTTTCACTTGCAAATGATTTGCATCCGGCAAAGCTTTGTTGTACACAAACTTTTGTCCGTTTTGTTCCACCACCGATCTAAAAACCATACGAATAAGTGTTGGCAAAGATCTCTTTTTATATTTAGTGAAATCATCTTCACAAGCAGAAATCAAACTATCGAGGACTCGTTGGCATGACAACAAATCACCACCTGAAAAGTAACTGGAAATCACTTTAGGCATACCACCCAGCACCAAAAACTGTTTATACAATTCCAACGCTTTTGTATGAATAGCTTCGGATAAAGGTTTTTGTGGAGAAGCCTTAGCAATGGATTTACGAAGTAATTCAGCATTTGTAGCCCGTAAAAACTCACCAAACGAAAAGGGATAAAGAAACAACGAACTTACCCGCCCTACTCCGTAGGAAGGTAGCTCTGCCAATGCAAACTCCAACAACGAACCGGCAGCAATCACATGTAATTCGGGATATTGTTCATAGAAAAAACGCAAGGATGAAATAGCCGGCAAACAGCTTTGAATTTCGTCAAAAAACAAGAGTGTTTCGCATGGAATAATTGTCGTTTCATAAAGAACAGATAACTGTTCACTAATGGCTTTAGGACGCAAATTTCCCTCAAAAATACTTTTGACTTCGCTATCTTGTTCAAAATTCACTTCTACATAACTTTTAAACTGACTGCTAAAGTTCCGAACAACGGATGATTTTCCCACTTGTCGGGCACCTCTTATCAATAGTGGTTGTCTTTCATTGTCATTCTTCCAATGAATCAATTCTTCTTCTATATCCCGCTTGTAATATGCCATTTTGCTATGCATTTAAATATTTAGGTTACAAACCTAAGTGTTTTGTTGTTTTTACAAGGCAATAATTACCAACTAATGTCATTTATACAAGGCAATGTTCAGTTTTCTTTTCTACTGGAAGATATTTGTCTCTCATGCTTGCGATTTACTTACTTGTGAAAACTCCTAAAGCCAGATTTGTAGGAGATTACACCTAATCAGTGGGGTAATCAGGCGTACTGTTAACACGAAATAATGTCCCGAAAACCACTTATGACTTTTATGCGTGTTTAATTTTTAATAATAAGTTTTTGAAAATGATTCTTAACTTATTTGGATTCAGTTATTGGAAAACCTATTTCTAGCTTTCCAACATTTAAATAGAGTCAGGATGCATGTTCAATGAACCCGAAATAAATGCCCCAAAACAATGTGCATGTTTTTAGAGACCGTATTTCATTTAAACAAAGAAAAAACAGGTAAAATATTTCTGAATAGGGACGATGGATAAACTACATCCAGCGAAAGGATTATTTTAATTATTGCTAATTACCTAAACAAGAAAGAGTATAAAAGCCGCATTTCATACTCATACGAAGACAAACTAAAGTTTGATAATTCAGCATGGACAGTAAAATCTGATTTTATGATTGAGAATTTAATAACTGGTAGGAAATTCTATTGGGAATATCTTGGTATGATGACAAAAACTGACTACAGAGAAAAGTGGGAAAGGAAATCATCAGCATACTTTGAAGACGGTTTTGTATTGCATACAAAAGCAAAAGTGACAGATGAAAAAGTTTTAATTATAACAGAGGAGAATCCAAAGTGGGGAATTAATTCACATGAGATTGATAACCTTGTTAGGGAGTATGCTCTTGAAGAATAGCCCCGTTCGAAGTAGCGTAGTTCGACGTTTTTGTTCGGTCAAGTGTTTTTCGCTTGGTCGGGTGAGAAGGAAAGCTCCAACTTTCCATATAGTAAATATAATGTGGAAAGCAGAGCTTTCCTTCTAGGTGCAACGGAGACTAGAGCCAAACGCCGAACAGTTGGAACAGAATTATATATACGCTATGGGGAACGGGGAATTAAGAGTTAAATAATGTTTTTTTTAAAAGTGCAAATTTGCATTTAGAGGTTTTGAAATATAATCGTTCATCCCTAAACTCAAACTCTTTTCTCTTTCGCCTGCCATTGCATGAGCCGTCATAGCAATAATTGGAATATTGTTTTTAAACTCATTGCGTATAATGGTTGTTGCTTCATATCCATTCATCACAGGCATTTCCATGTCCATCAGGATAATGTCAAAACATGTGGTGAGCAAAGTCGAACCAATGTTTTCTTTGAGCTTTTCAATACACACACACATACTTCCATTCTATGCAATATGCAATTTCAAACTATGTTCAGAAAACAAACTCAAAATCAGTTTTACGTTTAAGTGATTGTCTTCAACCAACATTATTTTTAATTGGTCAAGTCTTTCATAGCATATTTTCCTTTACGAATGTTGGTGTCGTATGAATTTGCATTGATTCTTTGTAGGGGATGCAAAAGGAAAAAACTGAGCCCTTCTTTAATTCGCTTTTAACAGACAAAGTGCCACCCTGGAGTGCCACCAACTTTTTTGCGATACTCAACCCAAGTCCTGTTCCTCCGTATTCTCTTGTGGTATTAGATTCTCCCTGCCAGAATCGCTGAAAAATATGCTCAAGTATATTTGGGGATATTCCTATGCCCGTATCTTTTACGGAAAATTCAATAAATGTATTTTCATCTGTCCGCTGATGAATCTTTGCGTGTACCTGCACTTTCCCTTTTTCTGTGAACTTAATTGCATTACCCGTAAGGTTGTTGATGATTTGCGCAAGGCGCATGCGGTCACCAAGCAAAATATCGGAAACATCTTCATCGCAGGTGAATATTAATTCAAGGTTTTTTTCTTTTGCCTTTCCCAATAGCAGCACATTGAGTGACTTAAAAGTTTCTTTAATACTAAAATAGTCTTTTTCAAAAACCAACATGCCTGCTTCAATCTTTGATAGGTCAAGTATGTCATCAATAATAATTAGTAGATTTTCTCCCGCTGATTTTATTATTCTCACATATTCATCTTCCTGATCACCCAATTTTATTTTAGACAATATATCTGAAAAACCAATGATGTCCTTCATGGGCCTGCGTATCTCGTGGCTCATGTTGATAAGAAATGCATCTTTTAAATTAGCTGACTCTTCGGCCTTTTGTGTGGCTTTTTCTGCATTACTTTTACCTATAATTAATTCACCTTCAATTCTCCTCTGGTTTGTTAGCTCACTTATAAGCAGTTCCATTTCTTCCCTTTGAATCAATAACTCATAATTCTTTCTGTACAAATCAACAAAAACAGCCACTTTTGCATTTAATATTGCAGGAGAAAACGGTTTAATCAGATAATCAACTGCACCAGCCAGATACCCTTTGAAAATTTGAACAGAACTATCCATACTGGCAGTTAAAAAAATAATCGGAATAAGTTTAAGTTTTTCGTTCTGGCGAATTAATTCTACTGTTTCAAATCCATCCATCTTAGGCATTTGTACGTCCATTAATATGATGGCAAAATCTTGGTCACGGTTAAGAATTTCTAATGCTTCCTTTCCCGAACTTGCTCTCACGCACAAATAATTTTCATCAGAAAGAATAACTTCTAAAGCAAATAAATTTTCTGGTATATCGTCTACCATTAAAATTTTAACTGGGTTGTTTATTTTCATTTTTTCATTTTATTTACTTAACCACACTCGCATCAATGATAACAGACGTTCAACGTCAATAGGTTTAGCTATATAATCGTTGGCGCCGGCATCAATGCATTTTTGTTTATCATCTTTCATAGCTTTTGCTGTGAGGGCAATTACGGGTAAGTTCTTGAATTTCCCCTGAGATCGTATTCGCTTCATTGCTTCGTAACCGTCCATTTCCGGCATCATAATATCCATCAATATCATATCAATCTCGGGATGTTTATCCAACATTTCCAATGCAATTTTCCCATTTTCTGCTTTTATTATTTCCATTCCACGCTCTTGCAACACTTTGGATAATGCAAATACATTTCGAGAATCATCATCTACCAATAATATCGTTTTTGAATGGAAAACTGCTTCTTTATCATGTAAATTATTTATAATCAATTGTTTTGATTCCGGTAAATTACTAATTGTCCTGTGAAGGAAGAGAGCGGTTTCATCCAACAATCGCTCTTCAGATTTTATGCCTTTTATAATAATCGTCTCGGCATATTTCTGAAGTTCATTGTTTTCTTCTTTTGTAAGTTCTTTGCCGGTGTAAATAATTATAGGCGGAATGTTATGGCCCTTTATATCCTTCAGTTTATGGATAAGGTCGAACCCGCTAATGTCGGGCAAGCCAATATCCAGTATAATACAATCGATATAATTTTCCTGATACATAGCCAAAGCATCTTTGCCGTTTCCTGCTTCAAAAATTTTTATATCGCTATGTCCGATGAGTATTTGCATTGCTTTTCTGGAATTTTCATTATCTTCTATAATGAGCAGGTTTTTTATTTTTCTGCTGGCAAATTTTTCAATTTTGCTAAATGCTTCTTCCAAATCTTTTTTATTTAGAGGTTTCGTCAGATACTCTACTGCTCCTTCTTTAAAGAAGGAGCAGTAG